>CENV01000133.1_pt1 | contig 25992 bp, 27 predicted proteins | sample 530231 | NCBI WGS metagenome assembly CENV01 (sample SAMEA2619815, study PRJEB7988) | marine metagenome | biome: marine biome (ENVO:00000447); feature: surface water layer (ENVO:00002042); material: "saline water (ENVO:00002010), including plankton (ENVO:xxxxxxxx)" | depth 5 m | reverse complement strand
GGCCGGGTTGGGGTAGTCCCTGCGATGCGTGAAAACGTAGTTCCGTATCCGTGCAATTGCGGAAAAACGTGGAGCCGGTTGTCCGGCTCCACGGCATTGCGGTCAACCCGTCTTGAGGCGCTGCATGCCTTCGGCCAGCGTCCAGAGCGCCCGGTTGAGTGTTACATTCTGGTCGATGCCGTTGATCGCGCGGGTGGTGCTGCGGCGAATGCGGCCTTCGGCGTTGCGCTTGCGGCCAGACAATCCGCCCCGGATCACGTTTTCCTGAATGACGTTGAACGTGCCCCACAGGCTATTGCCCCGGTCCTCGCGGCGGCGCGGCTCGATGATCTGTTCGGGGGTGAGTGGGCTTTCGTCTTCGCCATAGCGGGCGACAAGGCTGGCTTCTGCGAGCACGCGCTGCTCCTCTTCGCCAAGCTGGATTTCCTTCATGCTTTCGCTGGCATCGATCAAGCGGGGGAAGTCCTCGGCTACGGTGTAAACGCCCTCGATGATGTCATGCTGGATATTGCCCTTGTGCGGCACGCGCACTTCCTCGAACCGCTCGCCCGCAATCATGGAATTGGTGCAGACGAAACGCAGCATCCCGGCGAACATCTGATAGGCAGACGTGCCATCGTGCGAGTTCACGATAATGACCTCGGCGGCCTCGGGCTTGCCGATACCTTCATCCCGGCGCAGGCGCAGCATGTGCTTGGCGTGGCCGTGGCGGCTGCCGTCGCGCGGCACCGACTGCACGGCGAAGAACGGGAACCATCCCTCGCGGCGTAGCCCCTCCACGATGTCGATGGTGGGCACATAGACATAGCGGTCCGAACGGCTGTCATGCGGTTCGCGGGCGAAGATCGAGGGGACGTGGCTGTAAAGCGCCTCATTGTCGAGCGGCTCACGTCCGCTGATCTGGTGGGCGTTACGACCGAACCGGGTGGCGAGATGATGAATGTTCATGGGTCTTTCCCTTCCTCGGGTCTGGGATTCCGCGCAGCGGGAAGCGCCGCGCTGAAACCCTGCCCGTCGGCGAGACTGGGGTAGCAACGGGCAAGGGCGACCGGGCCGGAGGGGGCTCGCCCGGCCTGCACGCAATGCAATGAAGGAAGGCCGGGGAGACCGGCCAGGGCGGCGCAGCTTCCCTTGACCGGCGCGAGGGCAAGGCCCTTAGCCCTCACGGTGCGGCATCAGCCGCGCCGACAGAGATCATCCCACGCTGGTCAGAGCGTGGGCCGTCTCTTGAAATAGACCGTCTCGGCCTTCGGCTCGGCAATCGCCTCGAACCCGGCATCGAGCCAGGCGCGGCGATGCGGCGCATGGGCGTCGGCGCGCCCGTTCGCGCACCACCATTCGGGCTCGGCAGCGCCGCGCGGCAGCAAACCGCCGATAATGTCTTCGATATGCGCGAAGCGCAGTTCGACGCCTTCGGCATCGTTGCGCCGCCGCCAGCGTTTCAGGAAAGTGCACAGTGGATCATATTTACCCATCCCGTCGTATCCGCCTCTCAATTCATAGCGGGCGGGACAGTTTGGACGGCAACGGTGCGGCCAGGAACGTTGCCAGCATCATGGACGAGGGCGAGGCCCATCATGATGCGTGTCGAGCAGATGGCACAATCGAGGGCCGAGGCCGCGCCTTCGGCGCAGTCGATGCAGGCGCGGCGCGGTTTCGATCCGTCGATCAGGCCAAGCAGCAGATGCTCATCGCCCGACAGTGCCGCGGATTCACCGATAGCGACCGGACGCCCGAGCGCGTCTTCGCACAGGTGCATCAGACTATCGAACACGGGAGCAAGCATCTCGCAATTATGGGACGCCAGGATCTTGTAGAGACAGGGCTGAACAGACTGACCCGTATCGCGTGCCTTGCGCCAGCACCGTGCCGCCTCGACCAGCAATGAACGATGCGCGGCATCGTCGAGGCTTGACGGCGGGAAGTGGCGGGTCATCGATCTGTCCTTTCTGCGCTTCCCCTCATGCCGCTTATTGCGATTCACTCGCAAGTGTTAGCTGGCGATGACGGCAACCGCAAGACGAAAGCCGGTCGATCCATCCGATGACCGATGCGCCCCGCCCGAACAGGCGGGGCGCTCTTGGCCGTCAGCGCGACCAGATGAGGGCGTATTCGCCGGCGGTGTCGCTCTCGGACAGCGTGGCATAGACCGGAGCCGGGAAGCTCGGATCGTCCAGCTTGACCGAGATGTAATCGCGGCCTTCGCGACTGGTCTTCTTCCAGGCGGCGCCGATGTCGAGATCGCCGGTGCTGACGCGGAAGTCGGGAGACTTCTCGCCGTCCTTGTCGACCGGGCGGAGGATTGCCTGGGTGTTGAGAGCAAGCGTCCTGATGGTGCCGCCCAGTTCGCCGTTGTCGTTGGCGGTGAAGGTGCCGATGATAGCCATGTCTATGTCCTTTCGTGTTGCTCGAACCGCGCCCATCGCGGCCTCGATGGCGGTTCAAGGGACCGGAGCGATCGACGGCGCATCCCAAAGGGACCGCAGCGAAGCGGAGGATGGCGGGAAGCCGCCTTTTTTTGTTTCGCGATGCAAAGCCGTCAGGCGGCGGAAAAAAGCGGGGCGCCCGTCATTGCGGCATAAGCGATCGGGCGAAGCCTTCTCCGGTCAGACCAGTCATGACAGAGGCCGTGTGGGCAGGCGGCACACGAGAGAAGGGATGGTAGCGCGTCAGCTTTGCGCCCCAATAGTGGTCATCAAAGCATCATTGCGGGTTAGCTGAAAGCGGACATCACAGCTGAGGCTTTTAAGGGCTGAAATGGAGGAGAATCCAGAATGGCGTGCCGATGCAGGTGATCCGCGTCCGATTTCAGCTGATTTCAAAACCAGAAGCGAACACCGAATACAAAGTTGGTCACGCTCGGATCTTCATCAGCCGCTCGCGCAAAGTCTGCACTGCTGCCAACCTTCCATTCCTGCTCGATCCCGACGTATGGCGCAAACTGCCGCGTAAATTCGTAACGCAAGCGCAGGCCGAGTTCGGCGCTGTCGAGCCCGGCACCGACACCCAGTTCGGGTATGTCCTGCGCTGCCAGGTTCAACTCGGCGCGCGGTTGCAGGATGAGGCGCTGGGTAATGCGCTGGTCCAGCTCGGCTTCGAAACGCGCCGTGACATCGCCACTAGTCGAGAGGAATGCGGCGGCATCGACCTCGAATAGGTAGGGTGCCAGTCCCTGGATGCCGACCACGGCATGGGTGCGCTCCGGTCCGGTGAAGTCCTGACGAACGCCCGCCTGCAAATCCCACCATGGACCGATCGCATGGCTCCACAGCCCTTGTAGCTCCGCGCTCTCAAGTTCGCCGCCGAAATTACCCTCACCTTCACTCTTGAACCAGAACTTGTCGAGGTCACCGCCGTAATAGCCCTGCACATCCCATAGGTAACCGTCCTGGCCGCCCCGCACCCTATATTCGGCACGATCCGCCTGGAACCAGTAGACCGGCAAGCCACTGACCTCACGAGCGACCGCCGCGCGCGACGCGGCCATTTCTTTTTCGCCGACAAAGGCGTCCGCAGCATAGAGCGGTCCCGAAAAGGCTTCGGTTGGCGGCGGACCTTGCGGTATGTCTGCGCTGTCCCCCGCTGCACCGTGATCCATCGAGCCGTGACCCATTGCGGCGTGATCCATCGTCTGCCCGCTCGAACTCTCCGTAGTGGCATTTAGTGACATGCCGTGATCGTCCGAATGGTCCATCGCCTGATGCCCGGCGTGCGGATCGTCGGCACTCTCCTCCTCAACTGGGGCGGTTACCTCGGCGGGATTGGGACTGGAATGGTCGTGGTCCTGCGCCAAGGCCACCTGCGGCAGGACAATAAGCGGCAGGGACAACAGCATGGTCTTGCACATCAGCCTGCTCCCCCTTGCAGAGGTCGAACTGTGACCACCTGGAACATGCCGTTGTGCATGTGGTAGATCAGGTGGCAGTGGAACGCCCAGTCGCCCGGCTCGTTCGCTGTCAGGTCGAACTGTGCGCTGCCCCCCGGCTGGACGACCAAGGTATGCTTCAGCGGCTGGTGACCGTGCGGGGCATCGTTCACTAGCTCGAAGAAGTGACCGTGCAGATGGATCGGGTGCGCCATCATCGTGTCGTTCACGAGCTTCACGCGCACCCGCTCGTTGAAGGCGAAGCGGATCGGATCATCGGCGACGGCAGAGAATTTCTGGCCGTCGAAGGACCACATGTAGCGCTCCATGTTGCCGGTGAGGTGGATCTCCTTGAGCCGGGTCGGCTGCCGCATGTCGCGGTTCATGTTGGCTGCTACCAACTGGCGATAGTTGAGAACGCGGTGACCGACATTGTCGAGGCCGATGCCGGGGTCACCCATCCGATCCACAGGGTTCATCGAAACCATGTCCACGCCTGGCCCCACCGCAACACTGGGCGGTAGCAGCGAGGTATCGCGCATGTTCATGGCACCCACCGCTCCGCCCTCGGACGTATCACCATGATCCATCGCGCCGTGATCCATGGCTGCGCCGGAAGATCCATGGCTCATGCCCATGTCGGCCATGGTCAACAGCGGCGGGTCGCGCAGCGGCGGCACCTCCGCCTGCGCGCCGGGCCGGCTTGCCAGCATGGCAATTCCCATGCCGGACCGATCCATTGCCTCGGCAACGATGGCGAAAGAGGCATCGTCGGCAGGCTCCACTATCACGTCGTAGGTTTCGGCGTTGCCGATCTGGAACTCGTCGACTTCGACCGGCCGCACATCCTGCCCGTCGGCAGAGATCACCGACATCGGCAGACCGGGGATCCGGACATTGAAGAAGGTCATGGCCGATCCGTTTATGAAGCGCAGGCGAACCCGCTCGCCCGGCTGGAAAGCGAACTCAAGCCCGTCTTCAGGGCCATGCCCGTTGATCAGGTAACTGTAGAGCGGAGCCGAAACATCAGAGATGTCCGTCGGCATCATCCGCATCCGCGCCCACATGCGGCGATCCTCGCCTGACAGCGGGTAGTCGTCGGTCGCCGTCGTCTTCTGATAATTGAAGGGTGCTTCGCCGACCTTGAGCTTCCGCATGACTTCGTGCGGGTCCATCGGCGACCAGTCCGACAGCATGACTACGTAATCACGGTCCACCTGGTGAGGATCGCCACCAGCCGGATCGATGATGATCGGGCCGTAGTGTCCCATCGGTTCCTGCAAGGTGTGGGCATGCCACCAATAGGTGCCTGCCTGGCGGACGGGAAATTCGTAGCGGAAGCTTTCGCCAGGTTCGACTGCCGCCATGGTCACCCCTGGAACACCGTCCATCAGGAACGGAACGAGCAAGCCATGCCAATGGATAGACGTGCCCATTGAACTGTTATTGAGCAGATCGACGACGAGGTTCTGACCCTCGCGCAATCGCACCAGCGGACCCGGCACCGAGCCGTTGACCGTCACGGCAGGGCCGCGGCGATTGCCGGTGGCGAACCGGGCATCGGCAACGGTCATGGTCAGGTGTTCGCCGGACAGCACATCGCTGCCTTTGCGAGCCAGCGCCCCTTCGTGACTGCCGGTCGCCCAGGCCGGTATTGAATGGCCAAGACCAATCAGGCTTGCTGCACCTGCACTGGCAGAGAGGAACTTGCGGCGATCGATGCTTATCGGGTTCGTGCTCATGCCAAGTGTTACGCAGCCTTCGCACACACCCCTCAAAATCCGTCGAAATTCTCCCGCAAGCGCGCTCGCGCCCGGTAGACGCGGGTCTCGACGGCCTTTTCTGTAACGCCAAGGACCTCCGCCGCTTCGCGCTGGGACATGCCCTCCATGCTCACGAGCACCAGTGCCTCGCGCAACCTGACTGGGAGGCGTTCCATCGCTTGCTGAACCGTTTCCAAAGCCTGGCGATCTGCTGCGACAACTCCGGCATCGGGCTCATCGGCGGCAAGGTCGAGATCGAAATCGTTGCCGGCGAACCCAAAGAAGCGAGCTGCCTTGCGCCGCCGCAGGGCATCGCGACATTTGTTCAGGGTTACCGTGGTCAGGAAGGCTACCGGGGGACGTTCAGGATCGAGTTTCGTGCGTGCCACCCAGACAGATGCCAAAGCGGACTGCACGGCATCTTCGGCTTCGCTCGCCGAACCCAGCATGCGGCGCGCAAGCGTAAGCAATTGCGGGACGAGTGGCGTGACCAGCCGATCAAAGGCCGACCGGCTGCCAGTCTGGACCTGCTCTACCAGATCGTGTTCAGCGGGCTGCGTCTCTTTGACCACCGCCGTTCATTCGCCGGTTTCGCCGGTGAGGGATGCCGAGACCTGCCTGTCGAATTGAGCCCGCTGCTCTTCAGTCAGCAAGTCGCGCATGGCAAAGACATGGCGCACTGTCGCTTTCTGCAAGTCACCCATTGCGGCGTGGACGTTGTCGATCGCCACGGAGACTTGCGGTCCGTATTCGTGCTCCTCATCCATCGCGGCTGCGAGCTGCGCATTCTCCGCACGCAGGGAAAGCTCCAGCTGTCGGCGTTCGATGGCGAAGTCGGCTTCCAGCTGTTCAAGCGCCGCGGATTGCTCCGCATCGAGATCGAGCTTGTCGTGGACAAAGGCATGCAATCCCTGGCCTTGTTCGCCGTCACGCCACTCACCCGCTGCGAACGCGCCGATGCAACCGGCAGCTATCGCCAGCAGAACACCGGCCATGATCTGGAGAATGCCGAACTTCATGGTTCGACATGAAGAAGTGCAGACGGGGAGAGATCGGCCCCGTCAATCAATTGATACTGGGCAGGCTCGGCCGAGGCAGGAGCCTGGACCACGCCAATTCCCGTTCCAAGCCCGATAAATGCCATGCCAGCCATCAAGGCCAGGCGGCGGCGCTGGCCCGCAGCTTGCTCCATCTGCCCGGCTCGCAGCCACACGCCATCCATGAAGTCGCCAGACATTGAGGGCGCCGCGACATTGCCGAGGGACTTGAGCGCCCTGTCCAGATGATCGTCATGGTGCATATGCAATTCTTCCCGTTCTTGCCCTGACATACGCATGCTGGCGCAGCGCCCCTCAATTTTTCTTGAGGGCTGGCGGCCCGTCATTCGTAGGACTGGTTATCTCGCCTGACCAAGGGATGGCAAACATGATTGCAAGATTTCGACGACTGGTCCTGCCTGTATTGGCAATTGGCCTCTCGATTGCATTGGCACCTCCTGTCACTGCCCACGAAGAACACCAGCAGGACATGACTGATGCCGAAATGGTGCAGGTGGAGATGGGGCACGACGCTGACGCCGAACACCATGCCGGAGACGATCACCACGATACCGGCATGCTTGACCATCACGATGGCGAAGTCGCTCCCGCAGTTGCGCCAGCCGAAGCGAGTCTGACGCCCGAGCAGGCGATGGCAGCGGCAATTGCAGAGAACCGCGCCACATCTGTAATCGATGTGCTTGGGCGGCTGCACCCGGTCGCTGCGCATTTCCCGATCGCATTGTTGCTGGCCGCAGCAATCGCCGAACTCATGTTGCTGGTGCGCCCCTCCATTGGCCTGGAGGTGACCTCCCGCTTCCTCGTTGCCGGTGGCGCGGCTGGGGCGGTCGTCGCTGCGCTCTTGGGATGGACCGCGGGAGGCTGGCGGCTTTCCGACCGATCAGAGACACTCGGCCTTCACCGCTGGAACGGGACCGCAATCGCCGCACTGGCGTTACTCGCTACCTGGCTCGCGTTCAGAAGCGAACGCAGAAAGGCGCTTCGGGTGGTCCTGCTCGTTCTTGCGGTCGCTATCGTCGCCCAGGGTTACCTCGGCGGAGAAATGGTGTTCGGCCCCAACCATCTCGGCCTGCGCTGATTAGAATTGGAGTAAGTTCCTATGACACTTTCACCCATCATCTCACTGCGTCGATCAATGGCTCCTGCACTGCTGATGGCGCTCGCGGCCTGCTCCAATGCTGCCCAGGCGGCGAGCTACACGATGTTCCGCGATCCGAATTGCGGGTGCTGCGAAGAGTGGGCCAATCATGTCCATGCGGGCATGCAGGCAGAGATCGCTGTGAAAGAGCGTTCGGACATTGGCGCGATCAAGGACCGCGAAGGTGTGCCGGTCGATTTGCGATCATGTCACACCATGGTGGTCGATGGATATGTCATCGAAGGTCACGTCCCGGCGGCGGATATTGCCCGCCTCCTGCGCGAGCGACCAGAGGGCGTTGAAGGTCTCGCGGTTCCCGGAATGCCGATCGGCTCGCCGGGGATGGAGATGGGTGATCGCACGCAACCCTACCAGGTGATCGCTTTCGGCAGCGCCGGTCGCAGCGTGTTTGCCAGTTACGAATAGAACCGAAAGAGAATGACAATGAAGCGATTGATTATGGCACTGGCTGCGGGAAGCATGTTTGCTGGACCGCTTGCAGCGCAAGACCAGGATATACCAGCCCAAGCCGAACAGCCGCAGATGTGTGAAATGACGCACAACGGCGAGCGGATGCACGGCATGATGATGCGCGGCGAAGACGGCACGATGACCTGCCAGATGATGGAGCACGGCCACATGGACCATGCGAACATGAATCACAGCCAGATGCAGCATGGCACAATGGACCACGGCCAGGCCGCCCAACCCAGCGCGACCGAAGGTCAGACCGACGCTCCCCAGAGCGATCCTGCCCCGCAGGATCATTCGGCCCACGAAGGCCACACCCCCGGCTAAGTCGTCAGGGGACGGACATGGGGCGAGCGCCTGAAAATGAGATCACGGCGCTCGCTCTCTCCGTAGAGTGGCTGTTCAGGCAAGTCCCTGACGCCGCCAAAGCAGATCGAGAAGGAAAAGAACAATGGCGAAATCCGCGATTGGCCAAAGCATCAGGGCCTGGGGCAGGACGCTCAGCCTGTTCCTCCTGATCACCTACTTCGCCTGCATCGCCTTCGGCCTGGGGGCGCCTGAGCAGATGCACATGCACCGCGCTTGGGCAACACTCTTGCCGGGATTCGAGTGGTTGACCCTTTCCGGCTTCATCGCCGGAGCCGTGGGAAGTTTCCTCTATGCTGCAATCCTGCTGGTGCCGTTGTATAACCATTTCAGTCGCCGCGCCGGTTGAGACCGCGCGGAGTCGAGGAGCTCTCCGATATGGCTCACGATCACGAACACGCCGGGCATTGCAGTCATCACGCTGACAAAGATGCTCCAAGTGACGGGCGTTACGACACCGTCCCCCAAGGATACGAGGGAACGGTATACACTTGCCCGATGCATCCGCAGGTGCGGCAGACGCACCAGGGTTCCTGCCCGATATGCGGCATGGGGCTGGAACTGGATTCGGCCACAATGGTCGAGGAAGGCCCCAATCCCGAACTTGTTGATTTCACGCACCGCTTCTGGGTTGGCGCGATTTTGACCGTCCCCTTGCTGGTCCTGACCATGGGGCCGCTGGTCGGGCTATCGGGCATCCGCGAGGTCTTTGGGGAGCGCACCACCGTCTGGATCGAGCTGGTCCTCGGCACGCCTGTGGTGCTGTGGTGCGGATGGCCCTTCCTGGTCCGGGGCTGGAACTCGTTCCGCACGCGCAACCTCAATATGTTCTCGCTGATCGGCATGGGTGTGGTGTCAGCCTATGCGTTCAGCGTGGTCGCGGTAATCGCACCCGATATTTTCCCTGACGGCTTCCGCGATGCGGAAGACCATGTCGGGGTCTATTTTGAAGCGGCGGCGGTTATCGTGACGCTGGTCCTGTTGGGGCAGGTCATGGAACTGCGCGCCCGCGAAGGGACAGGCAAGGCAATCCGCGCGCTCCTCGACCTTGCGGCGAAGACCGCGCGGGTCATCCGTGATGATGGCAGCGAGGAGGAGATCCCGCTCGAACACGTCCATGTGGGCGACCGCCTGCGCGTGCGACCGGGCGACAAGGTGCCGGTTGACGGCGAAGTGGTCGATGGTCGGTCGTCCGTCGATGAAAGCATGATTACGGGCGAACCGGTCCCGGTCGAGAAGGTCGTAGGCGATCCCGTCACCGGAGCAACGATCAACGGCACTGGCAGCCTCGTGATCGAAGCCAAGCGGGTTGGATCGGACACCATGCTCTCGCAGATCGTGGAGATGGTGGCAGCCGCACAGCGTTCGCGCGCGCCGATCCAGAAATATGCAGACAAGGTCGCAGGCTGGTTCGTCCCGGCGGTCATCGGTATTGCCGTGCTCGCATTCATCGCATGGGCCATCTGGGGACCAGAACCCACCCTGGCCTATGCCCTGGTCGCCGCCGTAGCCGTTCTCATCATTGCCTGCCCCTGTGCGCTTGGCCTGGCCACTCCCATGTCGATCATGACGGCGACCGGCAGGGGCGCGCAGGCAGGCGTGCTGATCAAGAACGCCGAAGCGCTGGAACGGTTCGAGAAGATCGACACTCTGATCGTAGACAAGACCGGCACGCTCACCAAGGGCAAGCCTAAGCTTGTCGCCGTCCTCCCTCAGCCGGGAAAGGATGAGGAGGAAGTATTGCGAGTAGCCGCATCGCTCGAACGCGGCTCCGAACATCCCCTGGCAGAAGCCATCGTGAATGGTGCCGAGGAGCGAGCCATCTCCCTTGTCGAGGCGAGGGAGTTCGAGGCGGTCACCGGGAAGGGTGTGAAGGGCGAGGTCGATGGGCACGCGGTATCGCTCGGAAACAAGGCGATGATCGAAGACCTTGGCTTGGCTGCCGGTGATCTGGTCGAAAAGGCCAACCAGCGCCGTGACGAAGGCGAGACTGTGATGTTCGTAGCGATCGATGGAGCGATTGCCGGACTCGTCAGCGTGGCTGACCCGATCAAGGAAACCACGCCCGATGCGCTCAAGGCACTGCACACGCTTGGCCTGCGCATCATTATGGCGACGGGCGACAACGAACGCACGGCCAAGGCTGTCGCCGCGCGGCTCGGCATTGACGAAATCCGTGCCGACGTGCTGCCCGAAGACAAAGCCCGCATCATTCGCGAATTGCAGGATGGTGGAGCAAGGGTGGCCATGGCAGGCGACGGCGTTAACGATGCCCCCGCTCTGGCACAGGCCGATGTCGGCATCGCCATGGGGACCGGCGCGGATGTCGCCATCGAAAGCGCGGGCATCACTCTGGTGAAGGGCAATCTCGACGGGATTGTTCGCGCCCGCCGACTTGCCCAGGCGACCATGGGCAACATCCGGCAAAACCTGTTCTTTGCTCTGATCTACAATGCTGCAGGCGTGCCGGTCGCCGCAGGGGTGCTTTATCCGGTCATGGGCATGCTCATCAGTCCGATGTTCGCTGCCTTTGCGATGAGTGCGTCTTCGATCTCTGTGGTCCTCAACTCCCTGCGGTTGCGGACGGCAAGGCTGTGACGGAAGCGCACCAAAACCACACCGATGGTCAGCATTCACACGGCGGATCGGAAGAGAAGGAAAGCATAACGCTTGGCGGCGCTGTCGCCATGGGCACCGGAGTGATGATCGGCGCGGGTATCTTCGCCCTCACCGGACAGATCGCCGAACTCGCCGGCCCCTTGTTCCCGCTGTCATTCATCGCCGGTGCCATCGTCACTGCCCTGGCGGCATACAGCTACATAAAGATGTCCAACGCCTGGCCTTCGTCAGGCGGCATCGCGATGATCCTGCAGAAGGCATACGGTCCAAGCACCGTAGCCGCTGCGGCTTCGCTGCTTATGGCGCTTTCAATGGTGATCAACGAAAGCCTCGTCGCGCGCACATTTGCCACCTACGCGCTGCGTCCCTTCGAGATGCAGGACAATGGTCTGCTGCAGTCGGCACTCGCCCTGGCGTTGATCGTGTTCGCCTATCTCGTGAATGCTTCGGGCAATCGCTCGGTGAGCATGGTCTCGATTGTCATGTCAGCAATCAAGATTGGCGGTATCGCGATCTTCGCAATCGCCGCGCTCTGGGTGAGCGGGTTTTCGGGTGGAGCCTTTGCAAAGCCCACAAGCGGATTCGGGTGGGAGGGCATGGTTGCGTCCGTCGCCTTCTCGATCCTTGCCTTCAAGGGTTTCACGACAATCACGAATAGCGGCGGCGAGATCGTTGATCCGCACCGCAATGTCGGGCGCACGATCATGATCGCCATCGGCATCTGCGTCGTGACGTATCTCCTTGTTGCAGCCGCGGTGGGGGCAAGCCTTGGCATCGACGAAATCGTGGCGGCGCGCGATTACTCGCTGGCGGCAGCCGCCGAGCCCGCGCTTGGCCGCATCGGGTTCTGGTTCACGATTGTGATCGCCGTTACCGCCACCGCTTCCGGCGTCGTGGCGAGCGTGTTCGCCGTATCCCGCATGCTGACAATGCTCACCGAGATGAAGATGATCCCGCACAGCCACTTCGGGATGAAAGGTAGTCTGCGCAGCCACCTGTTGGTCTACACGGTGGTGGTCGCCGGAGTCCTTGCTGTCCTGTTCGACCTTTCCCGCATCGCTGCCCTTGGCGTGTTCTTCTACCTCGTCATGGACATGCTTGTGCATTGGGGCGTCCTGCGGAACCTGCGCAAGGAGATCGGGGCGCGTGCCGAGATTTTGCTGGCGGCGCTGGCGGCTGATCTGGTCGTTCTGGGAGCCTTCACCTGGACCAAGTTGCAGAGCGACGCGATGATCGTCCTCTTTGCGGCGCTGGGAATCGCAGTTGTCTTTTTCGGAGAACACCTTTTCCTGCGAAAACAGGTGTAAGCCAGGTGCAGCAAATAGGAATGCGCCAAGCAGCTACGAGAAACGACGAGCCGACAATTCGCGGTAGTTCGCATCCGAATCGGCAGCATACTGCGCTTGGCAGTCAAAAGCAGACAGTCTCCTGTCGGCCCAATATGAGCCGTTTGCTGGAACTGGCCGCGCCCCATCGGGCGCGGCCGCAATTTTTCGGCTATCGCCAAAGTGGTAGAGAGAGCCGGGACCGCTCGCGCAGCCCCGGCTTCATGCCGCTATTCGGCGGCAACGGCGTAGAAGTCTTCACCATCCTCGGTTGGCGCTTCGAGAGCCTCCGCGTCGGATGGCTGAGCCGCTTCCGCCTCCGGCGTCCGCAGGACAGTAGGCAACCATCCAGTTCCGGCCAGAAGCTGCTCGGCGGCCTGCGCCATGTCCTGCTTCTTCATGTCGGCGATCCGGCGGGCGGCTTCTTCCGACACGCCTTCGGTCACGGCTTCTAGGATATGCGCCTTGGTGACACGGCCAAGATAGCTGTCAACGGTGGGCGTCCAGTCCTTCGCCATGTCCAGCGTCAGCGCACTTGCCAGCCTGTCGGCGGCTTGCAACGACCGGGGCTTGCGATCCCACGGCAGACGCAACGCGTTGAAGGTGCCGGATACGCAATGCGCCAGCAGCCCCATCCGGTCCTCATTGTCTAGTGCGACGATGAAGGTCCACAGGTCCGCCACATCACGCGGCATCCGTTCGACCCATGCCTCATGCGCCGCGTTTGCCTTGGCCGCCAGCGGTGTATCCTCGATCCCGTCCGCATGACTGCCCAGCGGGGTCACGGTCGGACTAACCTCAAGGCAACCGGCCTCGGCATAGCTGTAGAACAGTTGCGAGGTCAGCGTGTGGGTGAGCGCGATCAGCGCCATGTCGGGCCGCTCGCCAAGCGCCACGCGAAGGGCAAGCGTCCGGTGCGCGGACAGGTCGCGGGTCAAGGCCTCGGAAATCGGCTTGCCGACTTCCTCGTCCTCGATGTCCTGCACTTCTTCATCACCTTCGGCCTGCTCATCCTCGACCGCCTTAAGGTCAATGACTTCACCTTCTGGCTGCGGATCGGCCAGCGCTTCATCCTCAGCACGAATGAAACCGCGCTCGATCCTGACCGTGCCGTCATGGTTGAGCACAACGAACACGCCGCCACGCGCGATCACATTGGCATCATAGGCATGACGCTTGTCGGAAATCGCGTCGATCTCCGCATCTAGCGCCTCGACCTTTGCCGCCACGTCCTCGGGCATCTCGTCATAGGAGTCGAAACCCTCGACAAGCTGGTCATATTCGACCCATGCCGCTTCCAACCGCTTCTCGTCCTCATCGGACAGGGCAACGGGTTCGGGATAGACACGCTGCATCCCATGCGCGTGGGGATAGTCGATATGCGCCTCGGCCCATTTCCAGCCTTCGGCCTGCACTTCGGCGGCAACCTCGCGCAGCTTCTCGATAGCAAGCATGTCGAGCAAACCCGCATCCTCGAAATAGCCGCCACCTTCATCGGCAAACAGGTCGCGGATGATGGTGCCGCCCGCTTCTTCATAGGCTGCTTCGCCCACGAAGATCGCCCGGCGATCATGGCCGGGAACATTGGCGGCGGTCAGGTCGCGCCGGATGATCCACGGCTCGCGGTTATGATGCAGGCTCTCGAATACCTGTTCCTGCCGTTCGTGGTCCTCGGTAATGGCAAAGGCCATCAACTGGTCCAGCGTAAGCCCATCCTCGCGGTAGACCTGCAACAGCTTGGGAGACACGGCACCAAGGCGAAGCCGCTGCTTCACCACATGGGCGGACACACCGAACCGCGCGCCGATTTCCTGCGCGCCCCATCCCTTGGTTTCGGAAAGCTCGCGGAACCGCTCGAACTGGTCGGCGGGATGCATCGGTGTCCGGGTCACATTCTCGTCCAGACTGATCTCGGACGGATCGTTTTCGGTATCGAGCCAGCAGCGGACCGGATCGGATTTCTTCATTGTCCTGCGCTTGGCACACAGCAGCATCGCCTCCCTGCGGCCTTCGCCAGCGGTCACGAAATAGAAGTCGGTTGGCGTTCCATCGTCCTTCACTTCGGGTTCCACGACAAGGTTCTGAATCAGTCCCTTGTGCGCGATGGATGCAGCCAGCGCCTCTATGGCGCTTGTCCCATGCGGCACCTTGCGCGCATTGCGCGGAGACTTCTTTAGCTTGTTCAGGGGCACGAAAATCTCGACGCCCGACACAGGCTCGGCAGCGGTGGTTTCGGTAACAGCGTTCATCACACTTCTCCTTCAACACACTCACCCCGGAATGGGGTGGGCGGTGAAAGAGCGAACCGAAGGCCCGCCGGCAGAGCCGGAGCGCACCCGCAGGGCCGGAACGATAGAGGAGGTAAGCGCGCAAGCGCGTTGCGCCCCGGCGCGGCGGGCCTAGAGGGAAGCGTCGCCCACCCCACCGACGGGGAGAGCCGCAAACACGCGCGATCGGGACAGCGAATGCCCTGGCCCGATCTCCATACTTACGGAAAGACACAAATCCGCGAATGCGGATTTACCCATCGGCGCGGAGGGCCGAGCGGGGCGTTGCGGGGTGTCCCCGCAGAAGGGGTAGCGGGAGACCTATGGGCTCCCGGTCAGGGGAAGGCTTTCCCCTCACACTCAGTTTCGCGTGGTGAGAAACGAACGGATCGTTTCTGGCGGAAATCGAAGGGCTTATGGAGGTGAAAACACCAAAGCTGGTGAGTTTTGGCGACGACCAAGGTGCAAAACGGAAGATTGCAAGGCCCATATAATGCTGAATTTATTGGAGATTTTGGCGCACCCAAGAGGATTCGAACCTCTGGCCTCTGCCTTCGGAGGGCAGCGCTCTATCCAGCTGAGCTATGGGTGCGTAAGGCGTAGAAGCCGTAAGATTTGTGCCGAAAAACGTCAATCCATGATCAAATTCGGCTGTCCGATCACGGTGAGATTTTGGTGAGTTTTTTCGTCCCTTCTTTCTTCAGCCTTCCTAAACCCGCGCAAATCCGGTATAAAATCGCTGCTCTCGCGTCGGACATAAGCCTTCGGAGGGCAGCGCTCTATCCAGCTGAGCTACGGGTGCATTGCGGTCAGCGCCGTCGCGCCTAGCAATGCGGCGCGCGAACGCCAAGCGCAATCGTCACCGCACCTGTTTCACCTCACATCGCGCTAGGCAACTGCTTCATCTCGCTACCGTCAGCCTTGTACACCCGCACGTTGAAACCACCGTTGCGCCCGTCGCGCAGCGGGTAGTAGGTCAGCGACACCTTCTCTCCAGGCGCCAGCGAGCGCCGGGTCCAGCCCTCGCGGCTGAGATGGTTGGGGCTCATCCCCTCGAAAGCCCAGCGGTTGCCTTCGGCATCACGCGCGTAAATGAAGGTGTGCGGATTGGTCCACACCCAGCGCTCCACCGTCAGGTCGTTGAGCCGCGTTTCGTCGCCCCAGGCAAACATCGCGGTCGAATGGTGCGCCGCGCCCGACCCGCTCAACCCTGCCACCGTGCCCGCCGCCAAGAGCGCCAATCCGATTGTCGTGAACTTGCCCATCACTGCCTCTCCTTGCCGGGACGGCTTACGGCCCCGTGCCTTGCGAGCGATTTTCCACGAGGAACAGACAGAATCAACCAGTATCTTGACTTGTGCAATAAAGTCGCTCCACTGATGGTGCAAAGATGATAGCCCAAACGGGCATCGCGTCTCGGGGGAGAGAGAATAGCCATGGTGAAAGCGACCACGATCGTCACCGGAATCGCGCTGGCGCTGGCCGGAGCGCCGGCCGCAGCCCAGCCCAGTGACACGTTCACGCCCGCCCGGGCCGAAGGCTATGCCGAGGTGACCGACTGGCCCGACTTTACCGGCGTGTGGAGCCCCGACTGGCGCTACCTCTTCGCCACCAGAGGCGCACGGCGGACAACCCGCCCCGAGCTCACGCGCGAAGCTCAGGCCAAATACGATGCCTTCCTCGAACAGCAGCGGCGCGAGGGGGTGAACCAGTACCTGCAGGCCAACTGCATCCCGCCGGGCATGCCCAACATCATGCGCCAGCCCTATCCGGTCGAATTCCTGTTCTCGCCCGACCGGGTGACGATCTTCACCGAAACCTACTCTCAGGCCCGCCGCCTCTATCTCGACGGACGCGAACTGCCCGACGACCCCGAACCACTGTTCAACGGCACCTCGGTTGGCCGCTGGGAAGGCGATATGCTGGTGGTCGATACCGTCGGCTTCAACCACCTGGTGACTTACCAGAGCGGGATTGAGCCGTCGGAGAAGATGCGCATCCACGAACACTTCTGGCTCGCCGAGCCCGACGTTCTGATGGTCGAAACCACGATCACCGATCCCGGCGTACTGGCTGAGCCTCTGGTGCAACTGCAGGCCTTCCGCCGCAAGGCCGATTGGGACATGCGCGAATATGTCTGCGAGGAGAACAACCGGCTGACCGATGAAGAGGGCGGCGCCAACATCGACCTCGGGTTCGACGAACTTGAAGACGATCCCTTCGGCCCTCCACCGGAAGACTAAACCGCAGCAAGATTGCGCTGCGCCTGGCCGGCACCCCGGCCCCGGATTTGCCGCCGTCTCCATCGCTAACGGCTTTTCAACCATACCGGGCATAGACTTGCCCGATGAACGCCGCTTCGCCTGCCCTCGCCCCGGTAACCGGCCGCCATCCCAGCGGATCGAACGCCAGCGCGCTGCGCTGGGCGGCCCTCACCGATGCCGGGCAGGTCGTCGCCATGTTGGCGGGCGTGAGCACCGGACGGCCGGGCCGCGAGATCAGGGACTTTCCCGCCCTCCTGCGCGATGCGAAGCCGTGGCGCCGCGAGGCTGCCGATCGTGCCCTCGAAGACCTGAGCGCCATCATGGAACCGGGCATCGCCGCGCTGATGGCGATCAACGCGCGCGGCGGCGATTGCCGCTCCGCAGCCGCGGCGCTGTGGAGCGAATTCGCAGCGGCTCGCACGGCGCTGCTCGCCATGGTCCCCGCCGCCGGCACCTTTGGGCCCCTGCGCGCCGCCTGAACAGCCAGCGGGTATATCGTCTCTTGACGATGTTCCCATTTCGTTCCAGCATCGGCGCATGATCGAATCGCTCTCCAAGTCCGCCCCTCCGCCTGCCTCAGATGTCGAGCCTGTGCGCGCGGCAGACGTGTGTCGCGGGATCAGCCGCCTGTTTGCGCGCAACGGCATCTGGGTGATGCCGGAAATGCCGCTGCGCAACGGGCGCCGGGCCGATCTGATGGGGCTGGATGCCAAGGGCCGGATCGTGATCGTGGAGGTCAAGGTCGCGCGGACAGACCTGCTGGGCGATGCCAAGTGGCCCGACTATCTCGATTTCTGCGACCGGTTTTACTGGGGCCTGCCGCCCGAGCTTGATCGCGGCTGCCTCGATGGCGAGGATTTCCGGCCGGATATGTGCGGGGTGATCGTGGCCGATGGGTATGATGCGGAGATCGTGCGCCCTGCCCCCAGTCATCCGCTGGCCGCCGCACGGCGCAAGGTCGAGGTCGAACGGCTCGCGCGCACGGCCTTGCGGCGCCAGCTGGTCGCGCTCGATCCGCATTGCGCCGGGTGGGAGGAATAAGGCGCAGGCCATCTGTCGCCTGACCTGACGCAGTGCTAGGGCGGCGAGGTGACCTTTGACGTTACCTTCGCCATTATCCTCTCCGCGGTTGCCATGACGGTGATCGTGGCCGTGCGCTATCTGGCCACCAGCGGGCTGTTCGCGCTGGCGACGGCGCGGGTGCGGCCCGGCCACTATGCCGGGCGCGCAAGGCAGATTCGCAAGGAAATCGGCTGGTCGCTCGCCTCGGCCGCGATCTACGGCATTCCCGCCGGGGTGGTGGCATGGGGCTGGCAGGAACACGGCTGGACCCGCATCTACACCGATCTTTCCGCCTATCCGCTGTGGTATCTCCCGCTCTCGCTGCTGATCTACCTCTTCGCGCACGACACCTGGTTTTACTGGACACACCGGCTGATGCACGTGCCCAGCTGGTTCCGCATCGCCCATGCCGTCCACCATGCCAGCCGCCCGCCCACCGCCTGGGCGGCGATGAGTTTTCATCCGATCGAGGCGCTGACGGGCGCCGTGGTCATTCCCGCGCTGGTGTTCCTGGTGCCGATCCACATCGGTGTGCTAGGGCTGGTGCTCACGATCATGACGATCATGGGCGTGACCAACCACATGGGCTGGGAGATGTTTCCGCGCTGGCTCGTTCATTCGCGCTTAGGCGAGTGGCTGATAACGGCCAGCCATCATCACGTTCACCACGAGGCTTACCTATGCAACTACGGCCTCTATTTTCGTTTCTGGGATCGCTTGTGCAAAACCGACAAAGGCCTCTCCTCACCCTGATCGCCCTCACGCTGGCGGCCCTGCCCGTCACCCCTGCCATCCCGGCAGAGGGCGGCGTGACGGTGGACGTCACCGTCACCGGGCTGCGCAACACCAAGGGCCGGGTTATCGCCTGCATGACCAGCGACGAGCGCCGCTTTCCGCGCTGCCGCGATGTGGAGGGCTCGTACAAGGCCAATGCGGCCGCGGCTGACGAGATGGTACTGCACTTCACCGGCGTCATTCCGGGCACCTATGCCATCGCCCTGCTGCACGATGAGAACGAAAATGGCCGCGCCGACCGCGCCTTGTCGATGATCCCGCGCGAAGGCTTCGGCTTCTCGCGCGATGCGCCGGTGCGGATGGGGCCGCCCGATTTCGAAGATGCGGCTTTCCCCGTCGGGTCCGAGAGCCTCAACCAGACCATTCGGATGCGCTACATCCTCTAGCTGCAGCCGCGCGCCGCACCCGGCGATATTTACCTATTTGCGCGCAACTTTACGCTTAATTTACCATGTCGCGCCAGAACGAGCCCTGCCAAAACGCAATCAAAGGGCCATCGGCATGGATACGTTCCGCAGCTCGGGTGACAACTACGAGGGATATTTCGACCGCGCGGACGAGCACGAGCTCGACGAGCCGCACGATGCACCTCCGCCCGTAATCGGCAACAACGAGCGCCGCATGCAGGTGCGCGCCTACAATTTCTGGGCCAGCCAGCTCGATGGGGGGCACCTCCCCCTTATCTCCAGCCTCGACCCGGAGAGCGTCGAGGACTTCGGTGTCAACGCTGTGCTGCTCGACTTCTCCGACGGCAGCGACGATCCGCGCGTTACCTTCCTTGGTGAAAATCTCGCCCGCGAATGCGAAGTGAGCGCCACGGAGATCGAGCGACTGTCCGACGTGCCGGCCCGCTCTCTGCTGAGCCGGATTACCGACCACTACATGCAGATCATCGCCAACCAGGCGCCGATCGGATTCGAGGCCGAGTTCGTAAACCAGCGCGGCCGCTCGATCCTCTATCGCGGCATCCTTCTGCCCTACACCAGCGACGGCACGACGATCACCCATATCTACGGGGCGATCAACTGGAAGGAACTGGCCGACCAGGCGACGGCCGACGAGTTGCTGCTTGAAATCGAGCAGGCCATCGAACCCGCCGCGGCGCCCAAGCGCTCCGAGCGAGCGACGCTGGCCAACTGGGCCGATGGTCCGGGCGCTGGCTTTAACCGCGATGCCGGCGTCGCCGAAGAAATCGTGCACGCCGCCAAGAAACCGGATGTCGAGGACCTGGCCGAGCGCGGCATGGACCTCGCCGACTGGCTCGCCCTTGCCCGCGAACAGGCCACCCAGGCCCGCGAAAGCGAGGATCGCACCCGCAACGCGCTTTACGATGCCGTGAGCCGCGCCTGGGACTTCGCGCTCGCTGCCGCCGAGGCACCCGAAGAATTCGCCGAAATGCTCACCGATGCGGGGCTCACGGTGCAGGACCGCGCGCCGATGACGCCGATCGTCAAGCTCGTGTTCGGCGCCGACTACGACAAGACCCGCCTCACCGAATATGCCGCCGTGCTCGCCCATGCGCAGCGCCACGGCATGGCACGCGGCACGCTCGCCGCGTTCCTGCGCGAGGCCGAAGGCGGCCTCAAGGGCGTGGTCGCAAGCGAGCGACGCCTGCGCCGCGAGGAAGCCGGCAAGCCCGACCCCGCACCGCGCAGCGAACCGCGCAAGGTCATCGCCCGCAAGCTACGCGAGATCGAACCGCGCACCTTCTCTGCGCTCACCGGCGAAGGCGAGGAATTCGCGCTCGTCATGGTTCGCCGCGGCGAAGATGGCAGCGTGAGCATGCTCGGCGAAGTGCCCAACGATGTGGCGCTGGTGGAGAAGGCTGCGCGCCGCCTGTTGGCCTGAACAACCGGCGCTTTGCCGAAAGCTTCAGTTTGCGTTCAGCCACCGGGTCGCTACCCCTGTTGCGACCCATGCGCCAGATTACTCGCCCGCTCGCCCGCCTGATCGCCCATTCGATGGCCGCGCTTGCCGCCGTCGCGCTGGCGGCGCAACCTGCTGCCGCGCAAAGCGTGCTGCGCGATGCGGAAACCGAGGAGCTGCTGCAGGACATGCTCGACCCGCTGCTCGAAGCGGCAGGGATGAATCCGGGCCAGGTCGACGTGGTCCTGCTCAACGACAGCTCGATCAATGCCTTCGTCGCCGGGGGGCAGCGGATCTATGTCCACTCCGGCCTCATCAACGCCGCCGATAGCGCCAACGAGGTGCAAGGCGTGCTCGCACACGAGCTGGGCCACATCACCGGCGGGCATATCAATCGCTTTTCCGAAGGCGCCTCCAAGGCCACTTCGATCACGCTCCTGTCCACCCTGCTTGCTGCGGCAGCCGCGGCGGCAGGTGGCGGAGAGGCCGCAATGGGCGTGCTAGCCGCCGGGCAGCAGGCAGCGATGGGCTCGTTCCTCGCCTTCAGCCGCGTGCAGGAAGCCAGCGCCGATGCCGCCAGCGTCAGCTTCCTCAAGTGCGCCGGGATCAGCGGCGATGGCGCGGTGGCCTTCTTCCGCAAGCTGCAGAATCTCGAATATCGCCACAACGTGCGGCAGGGCGGCGATGCCGAATTTTCCCGCTCGCACCCGCTGACGGGCAATCGCATCCGGCGGCTTGAAGAATCGCTCGCTTCCGACACCCCATCGGACCGGCCACCGGCTGATCTGGTCGCCGTGGTTACCGAAGGCGTGGACGCCGACCCGCAGACAGAAGTGATCCCGCGCGGCGCGGCCACCTGCAGTCCCACGCCGCAGCCCGAGGCCGAAGTGGCCGCGCTCGAAGCGCGCTACGCCAAGGCCAAGGCCAAGCTGTTCGGCTACCTCGCCGAGCCGGAGCGCACGCTCGAGTTCTATCCGGTCGGCACCGACAGCGAACCGGCGCACTATGCCCGCGCCTATGCCTATCACAAGGAAGCGCTGGTCGATCAGGCATTGGCCGAAACCGATGCGTTGATCGCGGCTGAACCGGAGAACCCCTATTTCCTCGAACTCAAGGGTCAGATTCTGCTCGAATCGGGCCGGGTGGACGATTCGCTCCCGCCCCTGCGCGAAGCGACCCGGCTGACCGGGGCCAACCCGCTGATCGCGGCGATGCTTGGCCATGCCCTGATCGCGACCGAGGACCCGGCCAATCTTGACGAGGCCGAACAGGTGCTGCGCGCAGCGGTGGGGCGCGACCGCGAAAACCCGTTCGCCTGGTATCAACTCGGCGTCGTCTACGGCAAACGCGGCGACATTCCGCGCGCCCGGCTCGCCAGCGCCGAACAACAGATCATGTCAGGCAACCCGCAGATCGCGCTGTCCAGCGCCGAGGCCGCCGAAGCCCGCCTGCCAGTGGGCAGCCCCGACTGGCTGCGCGCACAAGACATCGCGCTGCAAGCCCGCGCGCAGCTTGAACGCGCGCGCGACCGCAAGTAGGAGCCTTGAGCATGCGCTGGATCATCACCCTTGTCATCGCCCTGGTCGGCGGCTTTGCCGGCGCTGCAGCCTGGCAGTTCGCCGGGATCGGCCCCAACCCCACCCGCGAATATCTGCTCGCCAACCCCGAGGTGCTGCCCGAAGCGATCGAGGTGCTCAACCAGCGCGAGGCTCTGGCCAAGGTCGAGCCCTTGCGTGACGAGCTGGAAACCGCATTCCCCGGCGCGGTGCTGGGCAATCCGGATGGTGACATCACGCTGGTCGAATTCAGTGACTATGCCTGCGGCTACTGTCGCCAGTCGATGGACGACGTGATGGCGCTGATCGAGACCAATCCCGATCTCAAGGTGGTGATCCGCGAATTTCCGATCCTGTCCGAAGGCAGCGGAGCCGCGGCGCGCATGGCGCTCGCCGCCGCGCAGCAGGGCAAGTTCGCCGTCTTTCACGATGCCATGTTCCGACTGGACGGGCCGAGCGACGAAAACATCGCCGCCGCCGCGCGCGAAGCCGGGGTGGACCAAGCCAAGGCGCAGGCCGCAATCGACAGCGGCGCCTTCGAAGCGCAATTGCAGAACAACATGTTCCTTGCCCAGTCGCTGGGCTTCTCCGGCACGCCGAGCTGGATCGTGGGCGATCAGGTGCTGAACGGCGCAGTCGGGATCGACAACCTTGCCGATGCCATCACGGCCGCGCGGAAATCCTGAACCGGGCGCTGGGGAAGCACATATCGTCGCAAGGCTGACGCGCAGACTCTTGCAGAAAGCCAATTTCGGCTAAGACAGGCCCATGGCAATGCTGCCGTTTCAACCCACGCCGTTCTTCAAGGACAAGAACCGCGCCTTCTGGCGCCTGCAGCTGATCGGCTGGGGCGGGGCCATGGCGCTGCGTTCGGCCACGGCCATCACCAACGAGCGCCCGCCCGAATTCCTTGTCTCGGTGCTGATCGCCACGGTGACCGGCTTTTCGATCAGCCTGATCCTCTCGGTGATCTACGGCTATCTGATCAACCGCCGCCCGATCATCACCTGGACCGGTACCATCGTGGTGCTGGCGCTGGCGGTGGCGGTCTCGGCCTTTATCAACGCCTCGACCATCAGCCTGCGCCCCGAAGCCAGCGAGACCGACTTCCTCAGCCTCGTGCTCGGCCTGCTCTATATCGACATGACGCTGCTCGGCGCGTGGTCGGCGCTCTATTACATGATCAATTTCTTCCTTCAGGTGGAGCAGCAGACCGATCAGCTCGAACGGCTTGAGGCCCAGGCCACCAGCGCGCAGCTGGCCATGCTGCGCTACCAGCTCAATCCACATTTCCTGTTCAACACGCTCAATTCGATCTCCACGCTGGTGCTGCTCAAACAGACCGAGCGCGCCAATGCCATGCTCACGCGGCTGTCGGGCTTCCTGCGCCACACGCTGGTGAGCGAGCCGGGCGGCAAGGTCGCCGTCGCCAAGGAGGTCGAGACGCTCCAGCTCTACCTCGAAATCGAGCGGATGCGCTTCGAGGAACGGCTGCAGACCGAATTCGCGGTCGACGCGCTGGCCGCGCGCGCTGCGATCCCCTCGATGCTGCTGCAGCCGTTGGTCGAGAACGCGATCAAATATGGCGTCTCGAAACAGGAGGAAGGCGCGCGCATCAGCCTGACCGCCAAGGTTATCGGCTCGCGCCTGCGCGTGTCGGTCTCTGACACCGGGCCGGGCCTCCAGAACGTGCGCCGCCCCGCCAACGAGCTGACCCGGACCCCCTCCTCAACCGGTGTGGGCCTCGCCAATATCGCCGAACGCCTGAGCCAGGCCTATGGCGAAGATCATCGCTTCGCCATCGAGACCCCGGCCGAGGGCGGCTTTACCGTCATCATCGAAATCCCGTTCGAACCGGTCGCCAGCGACGACTCGGCACGAGACACACTCCCTTCCCCCCAGCCGCGGCCGTCCCCTCCGGCCCCGGCCCAAGCAATCGGAACCCCCGCATGACCATTCGCACCATCCTCGTCGATGACGAGACCCTTGCCGTTCAGGGCCTTGCCCTGCGGCTCGAAAAGTTCGCTGACATCGAGGTGATCGAAACCTGCGCCAACGGCCGCGAGGCGATCCGCGCGATCAAGACGCTGAAGCCCGACCTCGTCTTCCTCGACATCCAGATGCCGGGTTTTGACGGTTTCTCGGTGGTGAAAGGCATCATGGAGATCGAGCCGCCGCTGATCGTCTTCGTCACCGCCTATCAGGAGCATGCGATCCGCGCCTTTGAAGCCAATGCGGTGAACTACCTGATGAAGCCGGTCGACGAGGACAAGCTGGCCGACACCGTCGAGCGCGTACGCCAGCGCCTCACCGAGAAGCGCTCGACCGAAGAGGCTGAGAAGCTGAAGGACGTGCTGGCCGAGGTCAGCCCGGAAAGCCTCGAAGACCTCACCAGCGGCGAGGACGACCTCTCTGGCCGCTATGAGAAGATGATCAACATTAAGGACAAGGGCCAGATCTTCCGCGTCGATGTCGACACCATCGAGCATATCGAGGCGGCGGGCGACTACATGGTGATCTACACCGGCGACAATTCGCTGATCCTGCGTGAGACGATGAAGGATCTGGAGCGCCGGCTTGACCCCAAGGTGTTCCAGCGCGTCCACCGCAGCACGATCGTCAACCTCGACCTCGTCCGCCAGGTGCGCCCGCATACCAATGGCGAGTGCTTCCTCGTGCTCGAATCGGGGGCCGAGGTGAAGGTGTCGCGCAGCTATCGCGATGTTGTTGCGCGATTTGTGCATTAGTTTGTTTTGCGCGGCCCCATCCGGGGCCGCGTCCTCGCTATGCGGCCAGCAAGCTGGCCCCGCTGCGGGCGGGCAGTCGCCCTTGCGGTCGCCGCGGCGACCGATTTATTGAGCGCAGCCCTGTCACCCTGAGCTTGTCGAAGGGGCGCTTTTCCGCTTTTACCGATCCAACCCCGCTCGTCCTGAGCTTGTCGACGGACAGCCACCCAATTTCGAACAGCTGCATTGCTGCGGCCCAAGGACACAATGGAATTCACACTCGAAGGCTTCGATCTTGAACGTTTCGTCCTGCGCACGCTGGATGAAGACCTTGGCGTGGGCTGGCCGGGCGGCGGCAAGGATGTCACCGCCGCCAGCGTGATCCCCGCCGAGGCGCGCTTTTCGGGCATCATGGACACGCGCGACCCGATCGTGGTGGCCGGCCTGCCGATCGCCGCCGCCTTCTTCCGCCAGCTTGACCCCGAAATGGAGATCACCATCCTGCGCGAAGAGGGCGAGAAAGCCCCCGCCGGGGCCGACCTCATGCGCCTGTCGGGCAGCGCCCGCGCCCTGCTCACCGCCGAGCGCAGCGCGCTCAACACCGTGCAGCACCTCAGCGGCATCGCCACCATGACGCGCCAGTATGTCGACGCCATGGGCGAGACGCAGTGCGTCCTGCTCGACACCCGCAAGACCATTCCCGGCCTGCGCGTGCTGGAGAAATACGCCACCCGCCGGGGCGGCGCGCAGAACCACCGCATGGGCCTGTGGGATGCGGCGATGATCAAGGACAACCATATCCTCGTGGCGGGCAGCGTGGGCGAGGCCGTGGCCCGCGCACGCGCGGCAGG
>CENV01001875.1_pt1 | contig 26059 bp, 22 predicted proteins | sample 530231 | NCBI WGS metagenome assembly CENV01 (sample SAMEA2619815, study PRJEB7988) | marine metagenome | biome: marine biome (ENVO:00000447); feature: surface water layer (ENVO:00002042); material: "saline water (ENVO:00002010), including plankton (ENVO:xxxxxxxx)" | depth 5 m | reverse complement strand
CAATAGCGCCTGCTCGAAGGCCGCCGTATCCCATACGCCCGGCTGCTCGACCAGATCAACCGTACCCAGCAGATCGGCCACGAGCCCTTTTGGGGATGCCCCCTCTTGTTCCTGATACAGGTCGTCCACGTACTTGCCTTCAGCGGCCCCAAGCACCTCCCGCAAGGAGCGCTCGATGCCCTGCGCGTCCCGGCTGTACGGGATCAGCTCGATGCGCACAAAGGGATTGCCTTGCAGCGTTGCCTGCAGAAATGCGCTCCGTTGGGCGCTGATGGCGCGGCGGGCGGATTGCACCTGTTCCAGCAACGACTTGGCCTTCTCGCGCAACTCAGTGTGCTGCTTCTGCAAGGCTTCCAGCTTCTTCAGCTCGATTTCCAGGCGCTGCTTTTCTTGCACCAGACGACCGTACTCGCTGGGGTCGCTGACGCCTTGTTGCTGCAAGTCGGCCTTGAGCTGCTCGTAAGCCGTCTTGGCCGCGTCGATCCGCGCAAACCAGGGCGAAGCCTCCAGTTCACCTCTCAGGACTTGCCCACGCTCCTGCAGCACGTTTGCCGCGCGCTCGACGTCCTGCTGCGCCTTGGCGATGGCGGCGTGCAGCGCCTGGACAATGCTCAGTGCTGGTCCGTCTTCGGCGGTATCGAACAAGCCTTCCGGCAAGTCTTCCGCCAACAGATCGTCGGCAAGCGCTTTCAAGCGGGTTGCCAGTTCGGCGGAGGCGTCGAACTGGCGTTCCAGCTCGCGGCTTTGCCGGTTGGTGCGCTGATAGTTTTTCAGCAGGGCGGCATGATCGGCGCCCTCGAAGCGGGCCAGCTTGCGCTGAATATCTTGCAGGGCCAGCGTCAACGCTTCACGCCCTTGCAGCTTGCCATCCAGCTCGCGCATTTGCGCCCGTGCGGCCAGGAAGGCACGCTTAGCTTCCTCGAAAGCGGCTTGCTGCGATTGCGTGCCCGCCGCATCGTCAATCACCTTGAGCAGCGCCTGCTGGCTGTCACCGGCCAGCGCGGCGATCTGCCCCTGGCTGAACAAGCGCACCGGAAAGCGTTGCTCGGTGATGGCCTGACTGGCCGAAGGCTTGAAACTGCCCGTAGCGGCGTTCCATTCCTCTACCGCATGGCCCTGGCCATCCTGCCGCCAGATCAGGCGATAGGGCATGCCATCGCGCTGCACTTGCACGCAGAGGCTGGTTTCCGCCCGTAGTCCGCCTTCGTCATTGCGGCCCCTGGCAACCTGATTGAAACGCTTGAAGGTCTGCCCGGCTTCCGAGCTGAGCGACAGCTCCTTCTCACGGCGATAAGCCAGACGCAGGGCATGCACGGTGGTCGATTTACCTGTGCCACGTCCACCGATCAACGCATTGAAGTAGGGGTTGAGCGGCAAGCTCGTAGGCGTTCTGCCGCGCCCCATGTAGCGAGCGTCGCGGATTTCAATCGACTCAATGAAATGCTCGGGCGTATTGAACGGCGCAAAGCCGTCGCTCTCATCGCTGCGCCGAACAGAGACTTCCTGCCCATCCAGCAAGGCAAGGCGCAAGCCTTCCAGACTGGGCCGGGCCATCTTGATCCAGGTGTAGCGCGAACCGGGAATAGCCGTACCTTGGAAGCTGTGGCAATCGCTGCCCACCACGCTGGCAAGCGTAGGTTTCAACTCATCCCAAATAGACGGATAGGTCGACGCACAGGCCTTCCACTCCAAAGCAAGTAGGCCGGGGGCTTGCAACGCAAGCTTGACCGTCGCTGCTTCAAGCACGCATCGTTTCGAGTCAGCTTGCAGGCGCAGCAGTCCCTTACTTTCATCATCGACATGCGCCGGGATGGCAATACCACCGCATCGATGTACTTCGTCGATCACCTTGAGCAAGGATTCTCGGGTGATTGCAGCACCATCTGCGGTATCGGTTTCTCCATGCAAATGCGCGGGAAAACCTACGCCGCCCAGTAGGCTGGCGATTGTGGCCGAACTGGCATCAAGGTCAAAGATGGCCAACAAATGGATACCGCCCTGCACCGAGATTTCCACACCGGGGAACAGGTGCAACTCACGGAAGCCGCCCGGCGGCGTGCCCGCGTCGGCCTCGCGCTTCATTTCCGCATAGGCCGCCTTGAGCCTGTCGATCCACTCGCCCGTGTTGTGGTCGGTGACCGCCACACAGTCGATTTCGGCGGCCATGTACTTGAGCAGCCATGTCTGCGGCGTTAACTCATTCGGCGTGCCGATGGCGGCCTGCCATGTCCCGGTATCCTTGGAGGCCGGGGTGTGGGTATGGAAATCGAACTTCCACCAGCGTGCGCCGGGGTAAGGCCAGGATAGGCTTGCGTTGACGCTCATGTTCATTCCCTCAGTAATACTGCCGGATGTAGCTGTAGGCCTTCTCGAACAGCTCTTCATCCGCATGCAGCTTGTATTTGAAGAGGGCTTTGCGCAGGGCCTTCTTGACTTCACGCTCACCGGCCTGCGTGCCTTGCCAGCCCGGGAAACGGACCAGTCGCACAATCTCGTCGATGTCCGCGACCACGCGTTCGACCATGATGGGCGTCTCGGCCGTCTTGACCTCGTTGAATAGTTCGGTGAGCGCTGCCTTGCCGCGATCCTCGTCCTCTTCGGGCGGGACCTCCTTCTCGGCTTGCAGCGTCTCCTTGGCGATTTCCAGTAGCTGCTTCAGAAATTCGACACTGTTGATCTGGCCAGACTCGAAGCGGTCCTTCAGCGCATCGAGCCGCTCCGACAGCTTCTTGAACTTGGGGTTGCCGCCATGCCCGCGGAGCCGGCGCTTGAGCTTGATCTCGATCTCCCTGGCCTTCTTCGGGTCGGGGTTCGACAGCACGGCCTCCAGCAGATCAGCGTCCAGCACCAGGGTGTCGAGGTCATCCCGCACGGCGTCCACATGCACGTTCTGGTGAATCAGCTCGATGGTCTTGGCGCCCAGCGAGTGCCAGATCAGCTTGCCGTGGCCACTGGAGGGCTGCACCGACTGGTACACCTGCGACAACCACTTGTAGTCCTTCTCGAACGGGCCCAGAACGGTGTCCGGTGAAAGTGCCTCCCAGATCTTGTTGAGCACGCTGTACTCAGCAGCAAAGTTGTCTCGCACCTCGTTGTTGGGCAGACACTGCTGCGCGGCTATCAGGCCCTCGTAGCCTTGCACGCTGCGGTCGCAGCCGGCGAAGAAGGCTAGGCATTTCTGCATCGCCTCAGGCAGCTTGTCCTTCAACTCCTGGATGTTGCTGACCACCTGCTTGACGCTCTGGTCGTCGAATTCCAGCGCCGCCGCCACATCATCGAAGATGCCGAGGTAGTCGACGATCAGGCCATGGGTCTTCTGCACGGAGTAGGTGCGGTTTACCCGGCAGATGGCCTGCAACAGCGTGTGGTCGCGCAGCGGCTTGTCCAGGTACATGGCCTGCAAGATCGGCGCATCAAAGCCGGTCAGCAGCTTGGCCGTGACGATGATCAGCTTCAGCGGATCGGCCGGGTCGCGGAAGCGATCGAGCAGTCGCTCTTCTTCATCGCGGCTTCGGTCGTAAGGCGCGTACTCAGGGTGTTCTTTTTTGTCCGCCGCCTGCACCGACATCACGATGTCTGTAGCCTCGGGCGGCAGCAGCTTGTCCAGCTCGGCCTTGAACAGCAGGCAGGACTCCCGGTCGAAGGTGACGATCTGGCCCTTGAAGCCATTGGGCTCCACCGTGGTCTGGAAGTGCTCGACGATGTCCTCGCACACCTTGCGGATGCGCTCAGGCGTCTTGACCAGCACGGCCATCTTGGCGGCGGTCTTCGCGAGGTTGTCCTTGTCGAGATCCGACAGGCCGCCGGTCAGGTCTTTGTAGGCGGCGTCCAGCGCGGCCTTGTCGATGTGCAGATCGATCAAGCGCGGTTCGAAGTGCAGTTTTAGCGTGGCACCGTCGCGGATTGACTCCTCGAAGCCGTACCGGCTCATGTAGCCTTTCTCGTCCTCGTCGGCACCAAAGGCGTAGAAGGTGTTGCGGTCGGCACGGTTGATCGGCGTACCGGTCAGGCCGAACAGAAACGCGTTGGGCAGGGCCTCGCGCATCTTGCGGCCCAGGTCGCCTTCCTGTGTGCGGTGGGCCTCGTCCACCAGGGCGATGATGTTGCTGCGGTCGTTCAGGCTGCCCCCTTTTGTTGAGTTGGGGCCCTCGCCGAACTTGAAGATCGTGGTGATGATGATCTTGCGCACGTCCTGAGCCAGCAACTGCTGCAGCTTCTCGCGGGTATCCGCCTTTTCCAGGTTGGGAATGTCCGCTCCGGTGAAGGTGCCAGTGATCTGGCTATCAAGATCGATCCGATCCACCACGATCAGCACGGTGGGATTCTTCAGGCCGGCATGCATGCGCAGCTTCTGCGCTGCAAACACCATCAGCAGTGACTTGCCCGAACCCTGGAAGTGCCAGATCAGCCCTTTCCTGGGGTAACCCGCCAGCACGCGCTCGACGATCTTGTTGGCCGCTTCAAACTGCTGGTAGCGGCAGATGATCTTGATGCGCTGCTTCTTCTTGTTGGTGGCGAACAGGGTGAAGCTGCCGAGGATGTCCAGCACCACATGCGGGCGCAACATGCTCTCAGCGGACAGCTTGAGCGACTTCAGCGGGTGGTGCTGACCATCCTCCCCATTGCCATCCAGATGCCACGGCCCCCAATCCTTGACCGGCAGGCCGATGGACCCGTAGTGGTAAGCCTTGCCTTCGGTCGCCACCGAGAACACGTTGCAGACGAAGAGCTCAGGCACGAACTTCTCGTAGTCCTCGTGCACCTGCACCGCGGCATCGACCCAGCTGATGCACTTCTTGACTGGCGTCTTGGCCTCGATCAGCACCAGCGGCAGCCCGTTGACCAACAACACCAGATCGGCACGGCGCTCGGTGGGGCCGGCACGGTAGGTGAACTGCTGGGTGACGATGTACTGGTTCTGCGCCAGATCATCGAGGTCGATCAGCCGCACCGACACATGCTCGTTGTTGGGGCCAAAGGGCATGGAACGCTCGCCGCGCATCCACGCGGTCATTTCCTCGTTGGCGCGGATCAGCCCATCCGAGCGCACCGACAGCACGATGGCGCGCAGCTTGTAGAGCACCTCGTCGGCGCGGTCGGGCTGGGCGGCAATCTCGGGGTTCAGGCGGATCAGTGCATCGCGCAGCCAGGGTTCTACCAGCACTTCCTGAATCTGGCGCGGCACCTCAGCCGGGGCGGCGTAACGCCAGCCGATGCCTTTGGGGCTGGGGCCGTAGCTGGCTTGAGGTTCCTGGGCGGTGTTGGCCGGGACAGCCTTGACTGGGCCGGCGAGCAGATCGCGGACGTAGGCTTCGACGGTATTTGATTCGTTAAATGCCATTTCCGCCCCCATTCTCAATCGACCTAAGCGCATGCAGTTTCAGGTTCTGTGCAGTCGTCATGCGAGTAGCAATGTTCTTCCGAGCTGATCGAATTGCTCTCATCTCTGCCAGCAGATCATCCTGCTCTTCTACTTCCGGCACTTTGAGTGCGTGTTGGCGAATGTCAGCACCGTTGATTTTCCAGATTCCGTTTGTGGATTTGGCGCGCGAGATTAGACGGTTATGAGTGCTCTGGCTGTTCCACTGCAATACCGCAAACTCCGGCCTGATGATCTTCTCGTCAAACTTGAGTCGAATCAGCAGATCTGGATAGAAACACCCCTTTGGCACGACATCGACAAGGCCGCATCTGCCGGTGAGTAGCTTGTTGCCATTTCCACGAACAACAAGTACGTCGTTTGCCTTCAGTTCAAACGCAGCAGCTTCAGCATCGGATATCTCGGCGTACTTCGTATTGCCTTCGGCAACAATACGTCCATCCCGCACGGCGCCGATGCTGAGGGTTGGATATCCACGTTCGTCAGCATTTGCTTTCGGGGATAGACCGTTCTTTGGTCCGAGTGGAACGAGTTTGTCGACCGTGATGACACGATCAGCCGGTACTGAAGCAAGCGCGTCTTCAATTCGTGAGTTTTCTAGTGCTGTTGTCGCTAGGTCAGCTTCCGAAAGCGAAGCCAAGCAGCCTTCAATGGAGGTGAGAAGTTTGACGAGCCGATGCTGCTCATCCTTCGGCGGCAGACCAAACTCGAAACGCGCCAAGTCAGAAAAGTTGATGTATGGGTTAACTGACCCCTTCGAGTTCTTCACCGAGAACGCGTTGAATGCCTCAGTCTGCATCAGAAACGGCAAAAACTCCGGCAGAAGTTCATCGGGGTTCTTCGTCTCCAACACGAAAGTCGTGTTCGCACAGATACCTTCAAAATCAGCTACCGCCACCTTTCGCAGATAGGTTCTGCGCGAGCCATAGAGAACTTGTCCGGGCTTGAATCGCATGTGGAAGGCTGGACCCAAGTAGCCCGAGCCAATCTCACCCCAGCGACGGAGTCGAAGGTCGTCGGTATCCATGTGGTCACCGGCGATGTAACGCTCCAAGCCAGAGGTCTCGGGATCGGCCTTTTCTTTGCATTGCCGCACCACATCGCCAAACTTCACTCGACGCCAGCCGGGCTTCAAATCCCTTTCAATCATTACGCTTGTCCTCTGGGGCGACATACGCCTGGTGTGGATGTTTGGCGCTTTCCGGGTAGCGGAAACGTAATTGGCCGTCACGCACCATGGGTATTAGGTGTTTGTTGCGCAGGTAGTCGCGGTCTTTACCCAGCAAGGTTGCAAGTTGATCGCCGCTCAGGGGCGCCCACTGACAAAGGCGGCGGATAGCGTTACGCAAGGCTTCGCCGCTGATTCGGCCCTGCAAGGTTGCAAGTAAGGTTGCAAGGCCAGGGTTGCATGCTTGCAGGCCTGCTTCTGACTTTGATAGTTGGGATAGGCCGCCCGCACCTTTAATCAGCTTATACACAGCGTCGGTAATGACGAGGCTTGGCGAACTAGTACCGGACTGACTGAGCCAGTCGGCAGCGCTACGCATCATTGAAGCGAAAGCTTTGCTTGAGATCGTTCATCCACGAAGGTTCGATCAGCTTGTCATGCTGTAATCGCCCTACCACGATGCCGGGATGAACACCAATTTTCCGCGCAAAGTCAGTGACTGCCGTTCTGGTTTTTAGAGTTGCCAATGTATGCGTGTAGTCAGCAGGTATCAGCCAATTTCCAGACCATGTGTTGGCTTCGTGCTCACGCGGGTCATCGGTATGCGCTGCATTGGGGTCGTCCAAAAAAATGGATTTCTTCTCTTCTTTGCTATTGGCGTGCAACAGGATGTGCGCTGCCTCGTGGAAGAAGCTGAACCAGAATTTGTCGTTGGTTTTGCCGTACAGCGAAAGCTGAATCAATGGCCGGGTCGGGTTCAGCCAGCGGGCCACTCCACTCACATGAGCGCGGGGGATAGCAGGCACCAATATGAGTAGCACACCCGCTTCGTGCAGCAGCTTTCGCATCTGCGGCTCAAACACTTGAGGAGACTCGCTCGTCAGACCACGTATAGTTCGCAACGCTCTCTCAAAACGGGCTTTGTCGTACTTGGGACCGTCTAGCTTTTCAGCCTGTTGCTCACCCAGTCGAAGCCAGGCCGAGATTGCACCTACATCGCTTTGTTCGGCCCGACTTCGGCGGAAGGCCATTTGCATGCCACCATAGTGGGATCGCCATTCATCAGGCGTCGCAACACCAAAGAAGCGCAAACACGCCTGCACCAAACCTGGTTTGTGTTTGTTGTCCAAGCGCAGCCTAGGAATGGCATCACAGGCCATAAGCTCTTTGAGAGGAAGCTCCTCAAGCCAAGGCACCCAACTGGCATGGCGCTCTGCCGCTTCAAGGCGGGCCTTATGCTTCTGATAATTGGCTTCAAGCGAGAGCCAAAAATCCATGGTGCTACCCAGAACACGCTCAAGGCGCTGTGCTGCATCAACGCTGAGCGCGACCTTACCGTTAATCAGCTGACTAATGTGTTTTTCGCTATAGCCGAGGCGCTGAGCCAATTCTGCCTGCGTCCAACCTCTCTCTTCGGCAATGTCGAGAATGGATTCGCCAGGGGGCAAGACCCAGTCTGGCGCAAAAGGAGCACTCAGTTCAGTCATGGTAATCCCCAATAAATTCAATGCTGATGATCGTGATTTCGGACCACTCGATACTGCCGTCGGGGCGAGTTGGACAAGGATCATGAGCCGGGGCGAAAACCAATCGCCAACCGCCGGCTAGATCGAGCGCAAAATGACCAAGGCGATCCCCTTTGAGCGGGTGCGGGTTGCCCGCAACCAAGTCCGTTACGCATGTTGCCGCCTCCAGCGCCAACAACCTTACCTTCAACTTGCGCGCTGAGGCCGCTCCGAGCTTTTTCTCAGCGGCGGCCTTTTTTTCACAAATCTCTCGGAGTTTCTTGTCCTTGTATCGAACTTCCAAGGCAACCTCATTCTATCAATCTTTACCTAATAGGTAAATTTCTATTTTGCTTCAAAGGCCATCGAGAGTCTCGACCAGCGTATCCATCTGTTGCCAGAAGGCACGGCCATCGGTTTGCCATTGGTCCCAGGCCGAGCGCAGCGATACTGCGTCACCATTGCTGTCGGTGGCGATGGCGGCAGCAATGCGCTTCACGTACAGCGGAATCGACAGGTTGCCGGCATTGGCGCCGATTTCGGCCAGGGTGGCGACTTTGGCGAAACCGGGCACGTCCGCAAAGGTCTGGTAGGCGCTCAGGATGCGCTGCTGGTGCTCGGGCTTGAGAAAACTCTGCGCCCGCTCCCGGGTGACCTCGGCCACCGCGTCGATGAAGATCACCTTGCCCTTGCGAGCGGCGACCTTCTTGCGGTTGCAGATGACGATGCACGACTCCATCGGGGAGTTGTAGAACAGGTTGGGCCCCAGCCCGATGACCGCCTCGACCCAGTCCTGCTCGACCATCTTGGCGCGCATGGTCTGTTCCTCGTTGCGGAACAGCACGCCGTGCGGCCAGAGCACGGCACTACGCCCCTTGGCAGTGAGGCTGGTCAGGATGTGCTGCTGGAAGGCGTAATCGGCGCGGCCTTGCGGCGGCGTGCCCAGCGAGTTGCGGCCCCACTTGTCACTACTCCAGGCGTCGCGATTCCACTGCTTGATGGAGTACGGCGGGTTGGCCAGGATCACGTCGAACTGGCGCAGGCGGTCGCCTTCGATGTGCTTGGGTTCGGACAGGGTGTCACCCCGGATGATTTCGAAGTCCTCCACGCCGTGCAGGAACAGGTTCATGCGGGCGATGGATGAGGTGATGAGGTTGCGCTCTTGCCCGTAAAGCTTGAGCGTGCGGTACTCGCCGCCCGAGCGCTTCACTTCGTCCAAGGCCGAGATCAGCATGCCGCCGGTGCCACAGGTAGGATCGTAGATCGACTCACCCGCCTGCGGTGCCAGGAGTTGCGTCATCAGGTGAACGACGGTGCGGTTGGTGTAGAACTCGGCCGCCGTGTGGCCGGAATCGTCCGCGAACTTCTTGATCAGGTACTCGTAGGCGTTGCCCAACTCGTCCTCGGGGACGTTGGCTACCGAGAGCGTCTGCGTCGAGAAGTGCTCGATGAGGTTTTTCAGCGTTTCATCGGGCAGGCGCTCGCGGTTGGTCCAGGGCGCGTCACCGAAGATGCCGTCGAGCAGATCCGGGTTGGCGCTTTCGATGGCGCGCATGGCCTTCTGGATGGCGGCACCGACGTTCTTCGGGGTCTGGCGTATATCGTTCCAGTGCGCGCTCTCGGGAATCTGGAAGCGGTGGTTCTCCGCGAACTGCGCGTAGGAGAGGTCACCGCCTGAGTTGGCCAGCGCTGCCTGGTATTCTTCGTCCCAGACATCCGAGACCCGCTTGTAGAACAGCAGCGGGAAGATGAACTGCTTGTAGTCACCGGCGTCGATGAGGCCGCGCAGCAGCACGGCGGCGCCCCAGAGGTAGCTTTCGAGTTCTTGTTGGCTGATGCGTTTACTTGGGTGACTCATTGCAGCCATCCCCCTTCAGTCATGACCTGCGCGAGCCGCTCTTCGGCTTCACGGCAGCGGGTGAGCGCGTCCTTGAATGCCGCGATGGCATCGGGCAGCGGTGGGATATCTTCTTGCAATGGCGGCAGGACATAGCGCGAAATGTTCAGCGTCCAGTCTTCGGCCTTGATCTCGTCGAGGCTGACCACGCGGACTGCGTCCTGCACGTCAGCAAAGCCGCGATACCAGCCGAGGATTTCGGTGGCGTGCTCGGGCTCCAGATAGTTTTGCGCCCGACCCCGGCGGAACAGGCGCGACGCATCGGCGATCAGCACCTTCTTCTTGTGTTTGGCCGGCTTGCGCTTGCGCAAGACCAGGATGCACGCGGCCAGGCCGGTGCCGTAGAAGAGGTTGGGCGCCAAGCCGATTACGGCCTCGATCAGATCCATTTCCAGTAGCTTCTGGCGGATGCTGCCTTCCACGCCTTTGCGGAACAGGGCGCCCTGGGGCAGCACCACGGCCATCCGGCCGCTGACGTCGGCCATCGACTTGACCATGTGTTGCACCCAGGCAAAGTCACCGCTGGATGAGGGCGGCAAGCCGGCAAAGTTGCGGCCGAAGGGATCGTTCAGCCACAGGTCCTCGCCCCACTTTTCCAGCGAGAACGGGGGGTTGGCGATCACGCAGTCGAAGGTGGCCAGTCGGTCGACCTCGAAGAAGGCTGGGTTGCGCAGCGTGTCGCCGCGCACCACCTGAAAGTCCTCGATGCCGTGGAGGAACAAGTTCATCCGCGCGATGGACGAGGTGGTGAGGTTCTTCTCTTGTCCGTACAGCTTGCCCCACAGCCGCTTCACGTCGCCATGCTGTTCCTTCACGTGCTGCACGGCGGCCAGCAACATGCCGCCGGTACCGCAGGCCGGGTCGTAGATGGTCTCGGCTTCTTTGGGATCGAGCATGTCGATCATCAGCCGCACGACGCTGCGCGGGGTGTAGAACTCGCCGGCCTTCTTGTTGGTGGCGTCGGCGAACTTCTTGATCAGGTATTCGTAGGCGTCGCCAAGCAGATCCGAATTGACGTTCTTGTTGCCGAACGGCAGCTTGGAGAAGTGCTCGATCAGGTCCTTGAGCAAGGCATCAGACAGCCGATCCTTGTTCGACCACTGGGCATCGCCGAACACGCCGTACAGGGTGTCGGGGTTGGCCTTCTCAATCTCGCGCATCGCGCGCTGAAGGGCCGTCCCGACATTGCTGGCCTTGGTGCGAACGTCGTTCCAGTGACAGTCTTCCGGGATCTGGAAGCGGTGCGACTCCGGAAACCAGGCCAGTTGCTCGTCGCCGGTCTCATCAACAATCTCCTGGTACTCCTCGTCCCAGACGTCGCAGATGCGCTTGAAGAACAGCAGCGGGAAGATGTAGGTCTTAAAGTCGGCCGCATCCACCGGGCCGCGCAGGATGTTGGCGGATTCCCAGAGGTGGCTTTCAAGCTGGTTGAGTGTGATTGTCGAAGCTGCTTGCGTCATTTGGATGGCGTGCTCCTGACTGGCGTTTTCGCGAGGCCATCGGCGTGCAGATCGTGCGCGCGGGCGTACTCCAGCACCAGGATTTCGATCATCGAAGCCACCGAGCGGCGCTCGCGCTCAGCCGCCAAGCGCAAAAGCTGTTTGATCTCAGCGGAGGTGCGGATGGATAGGGTTTCGTCCTTCAGGCGTGACATGGCAGCGTCTCGTCAGTAATGTCATGCAAATGTACTGCATTTTGCTCCACCTCGCCACGATTCTCGTCAGGGCGTAGATTCCGTGCTTGAGGCTGCTCGATAACACGGCACCTTAGCGGCGGTCGGCTTTACAGGGCGCTCAGCCTCGATGACGATGGGTTGCAGTGCATGCCGGCTGCTGGCCTGATTGGCTTGGCCGTAGTGACGCCGTGTTTTGGCGCTGGCATGTCCCAACCCCTGGCTGACTGAATCCGTCGCTGCGTGCCGTTTCAGGTCGGCCGCCCATTGGTGACGCAGGCAGTAAGCCGTGACAGTGTGCTTGTGCTTCGGCCAGAGGCTACGTGCCAGCCGACGGACTTCGACGGTGAAGTTGACTGGGCTGTCAATGCAAACGAGCAATTCCCGCCGCCCCGCTAGCCGGATGCGCAGAGCCTCCAGCAATGGATGGGGATCGTGTGCGCCATAGGCGATCAAGCGGTGCGGCTGACCTTGATGCGCCTTGACCTTGGCGCCATCGATCTCGAAATTGATCTCGCCCATGCCGCTGCGCGGATTGTCCACCCGGCGAATGAGCACGCCGCGCCGCAGTTCTTCCGGGCGGCAGCCGGTCAGCGCGGCGACCAGAATTGCACCGGCATACTTGCCTTTTGCAGCGCGCTGATACAGTTGCTCGCGCCACTCGCCGGGGAGGGCGCGCAAGGCTTGCCGCTTGCTGGCACGCTTGCGGCGCTCTCCGGGATGGCCGCTTTGCCGGGCTATATCGAACTCGTGCAACACCGCCCTCTGTTGCTGCAATTGGGCCCGAATGGCCATTACCTGCAACCTGTCCACAGGTCGAGCAGAGAGCGCAGAATGCAAGCTTTTCAGGTGCCGGACCAGATCGGCGTACAGGCAGTAGCGAAGCGCTGCGAGGCGTTTGTAGTAGGTTGTCGGACGCTGGGTGGCCGTCATGACTTCGGCCACACCACCTTCGGCGTAGCGAGCACGCTGTAGCAGCGTGCGGCCAAGCTGGCGATAGTCTTGCCTGGTCTTGCTGCTCAAGCTGGCAAATTCATCGACAGGAAGCATGGCTTGCATATCGCGCCGGCAACTCTCGATGAGCGCAACCATCTCATCCGCGTCGATCATTGCTTCCGGCCCTGAAACATCGCTTTCAAATCGGCAATGGCCTTTACTCGTTCAGCCTTTGCTTTTTGACGCTCGGCTTCTGACTGTTGCACAGGGGCGCGCAATTGCACTGCCTCCATCGTCTCCTGTCGGTTCTTTCGCCAGCGGGCGATATTCGGCGCGAACTCAGGGATGAATTCCCCCGCGACAGCGCTATTCATCACGGCCAGCAACCATGAGCGGACGGAGCGGATGCCCACATGCTTGCCACTGCCGGCCGCCGATAGCACGCCAGCCAGCTCGTCGGCGACAAGCTGTATCTGTTGTGCTGAGAGCGAGGGGCCGAAGCGGCGGGTTACGTCGGCGATGACGCGCAGGTAGGGCAGAAGAGAAGGGTGCGACAAGTCCAAGGGCGCGGAAGCCTCTCCCGTTTTCGGAGAGTTATCCACAGCCCCTGTCTGTAGTAGTGGTTTTATATTTTTTACTACTACTTCTTCCTTGTATTTACCTACACATATATCACCGCCCTGACCGGCGACGGATGTGCCGTCCACGGTTTCTCCGTCGCCGGCCAAGCCGGCCATGGATGTCTGTGACACTTTTTGTGAAACGGGAGTCAACACGGACTCCCATCGCCAAAGCCCTTCCTCGTCCTGGAATTTCCTCCGTGCCAGGTAGCCGGCATCTTCAAGCTCGCGCAGGATGCGGCGGCAAAGGTCTCGGCCAAGATGGCCTTTCGCTCGTGACTGATCGTGCAACACGCGCGGCAGTGCGACAGCGCGCAACTGCCAGTTGCGGCCCAGCGAGAGCAAGTGGCAAGCCACGCCTCGCGCTTCATAGCTCAGCCGCGCATCGCGCAGCAGGCTGCAAGGCAGAGACCACCAGTATTCGGCGGAGTCGTCAATGCGGATGCGGCTCATGACTTCGCCCTCTGGCGAGCCGGACAACCGGCGTGCTCGCGCTCCGCCGCCTGAGTTTCAAGCCAAGCGTCGATCTCGTGGGCAAAAAAGCCAATCGAACGGCCGCCAGGGCCTAGCCGAACTGGCTTCGGAAAATCTTCAGTCAGGCAAAGTCGCCAGAGGGTTGTCCGGCTGACCGAGATCTTCGTGCAGACATCCTGCGTCTTGATGATTTGCATGCTGTTCCTCTTAACGTGTTGAAACACGAAGGGATCATGCAAAAGATCTGGTTATGAAGTCAGGGAGCACGGTTGTCACCTGCGCTCCCTATTCTCGGGCCTGAAATCACCCAGCATGCAAACCGGTGTCGAGCAGTGGCCTCAGCTGTGCCAGTCGAATGTTTCACAAAATGGCCGAGACAATCCAAGCTCGTATCCTTGGCAAGATGCCGTAAGGATGCTGCTTGTGGGCAGGGTTGGTTCACGTCCCTCGGAGACGGCTTTAATTATCTGGGACATGTAAAGATTGGGCTCTATCACTGTTTTCTTCAGCAGCACCCGGACTACAACTCCATCGATAGCGACGGTAAATCCTTTGCTGAAACGCCCCAGATAGTGATTGGCGCGATGAGCAGGCGTGGTTTCAGCATCGGCCTTCATGCCGCCTGCAGCATAGATGGCGCCGAGGAGATAGGCGGATGGCTCGTTCTTGCTGTTCACCGAGTGGTACTCGAACTCCTTGCTCCACTTGATCGGAATTCTGAATTGCTGGCAGGTAACGATAAATTGCTTCGCGATCAGCTCCTTGGCCTCATGTTCTCTGCTTGCTCCGGACGCTGATAGTTGCCTGCTCACGGAGTGTAGCGACTCGCAGAACAGCTTATGGGTAGGCAGGTCCTTCCTCAGAAATTCGGGTAATAGCGCCGCCGACTCTTCGTCCAGGCTTCGAAGCGCCTTGCTTAACCGGGACGCCGCCTCTCGGAGTCTTCTTAGTTGCTCAAGTGTGCCTTCTTCAATTTCAGGGGGCGGCATCGTACGCCAACGAAAACTTTCTGCCAGCCGCAGGAAAGCATTTACACATTGCTCGCGGCGCTGAACGCCATATCGGTCGCAGGTTGCCTCTGCTCTGGTGCGCAGCTCGGCGACGGCATCGGAGTTGGGAATATCTGGAGCCATGATCTTTGTGGTCATGCCTGTGCTTGCTCTTTCCATTCGTCCAATCTGTCCGCCCATTCCTGCATCATGGCGCGACGTTCATCGAAATAGGTGGCGTGGTTGTAGGTACGACGCACATTGTTCTGGTCGGCATGGGCAAGCTGCGCCTCGATGGCATCGGGGCGGTAGCCCATCTCGTTAAGACGGGTACTGCCGCTGGTCCGCGTGGCATGTGGGCTATAGGCGCCACTCCACCCCAAAACCTTGAGTGCCTGGCGAAGCGATGCGGCGGACATAGGGGCGTTGCGATCATCTCGGCCAGGAAACAAGTGCTTGCGGTTGCCGGTAATGGCATGCAGTCCTTTGAGCATCTCCACTGCCTGTCGTGGCAGAGGCACGACGTGCTCCTTGCGTGCTTTCATGCGCTGCGCCGGGATACGCCAAACAGCCTTCTCAAGGTCAAACTCATCCCAGGCCGCCTCGGCCACTTCGGTCGGTCGCGCCAGGGTCCACCACATCAGTTGCATGCAATGACTTACCTGAAAGCTGCAGCGGTGGTTTGCGAAGTCGCTCAGCAGTTTGCCGATCTGCTCTTTACTCAGCGCCGGTTTGTGCTGGGTCTTGTTTGCTGGTAGCGCCTTGCGTACCGGCCAAACCGGGTCGCTGTCGGCTCGCAAGGTGGCGACGGCGAACTCGAATACGGCGGACATGGTGCGCCGCGCCTCGGCTGCGACCGTGGGCGCGCCACGCTTTGCTGTTTTCTGCAGGATGTCCAGGACATGGGTTGGCGTTATTTCGCGAACCGGCATGCTGCCGATACTGGGGAATACCACGCGCTCCAGCATATCCAGACGCCGGTTCTTGGTGACATCTTCCCAGTCCTTTGTCTGCAGCCACTCCTTGGCGACGATCTCGAAGGTGTTCTTTGCTTCGCTGGCTTTCCGGATGCGGTCGAGCTGCCTTTGCTGGGCGGGATTGATGCCTTGCTTGACCAGTTTGCGTGCGGCCTCGCTGCGTTCCCTGGCTTCAGAGAGCGTAACAGCAGGGTATTCGCCAAGCGCAAACATGCTGGCCTTGCCATCCAGTGTGAAGCGGTATCGCCAAGCCTTGACTCCGTTGGGCTTGACTTCGAGGTAGAGCCCGCGCTGGTCATTCAAGCGGTAGAGCTTCTCCCTGGGCTTGGCGTTGCGGCAGTGCGTGTCGGTAAGCATGGTGGCTGACTCCTTGTCATGGCGACAGCGGCACTATACTCACTTATTCGTACATACTCCAAGAGCTGTACTCGCTAGCGTACTCAGGCATGCATTGACTGCTCGGGAAACTTGAAGCAGCGCTATGAAACAATAAAACCGCGCAACTTCGCGGTTTTATTGGGGTTTTCATGCTTTCCTGGTGTTTCATGAAACATCAGGAAAACGGCTTGGCGACTCAGACGTTAAAGCGGAAATGCATTACGTCGCCGTCCTTGACGATGTATTCCTTGCCTTCCAGGCGCCACTTGCCGGCTTCCTTGGCGCCGGCTTCGCCCTTGTACTGGATGAAGTCGTCATAGGCGATGACTTCGGCGCGGATGAAGCCTTTCTCGAAATCGGTGTGGATCACCGCGGCCGCCTGCGGAGCGGTGGCGCCGATGCGCACGGTCCAGGCGCGGACTTCCTTCACCCCGGCGGTGAAGTAGGTCTGCAGATTGAGCAGCTCGTAACCGGCGCGGATCACACGGTTCAGGCCCGGCTCGTCCATGCCCATGGTCTCGAGGAACATCTGCATCTCTTCCAGATCGTCCAGCTCGGCGATCTCAGCTTCGATCTTATTGCAGACCGGCACGACGATGGCGCCTTCTTCCTCGGCAATGGCGTTGACCACGTCCAGGTGCGGGTTGTTCTCGAAGCCGTCTTCGGCGACGTTGGCGATGTACATTACCGGCTTGGTGGTCAGCAGGTGGAAGGTCTTCGTCAGACGCTTTTCCTCGTCACTGAAGTTCTTCAGCAGGCTGCGTGCCGGCTTGCCTTCGGTGAGGTGCGGGATCAGCTTTTCCAGCAGACCTTTCTGCGCAACCGCTTCCTTGTCGCCGCCCTTGGCGGTACGGGCGACGCGTTGCAGCTGCTTCTCGCAGCTGTCGAGGTCGGCCATGATGAGTTCGAGGTCGATGATCTCGATGTCGCGCTTGGGGTCGACGCTGTTGGCGACGTGGATGACATTTTCGTCTTCGAAGCAGCGCACCACGTGGGCGATGGCGTCGGTCTCGCGGATGTTGGCGAGGAACTTGTTGCCCAGCCCTTCACCTTTCGAAGCGCCTGCCACCAGTCCGGCGATGTCGACGAACTCCATGGTGGTCGGGATCACCCGCTCCGGCTTGACGATCGCCGCCAGCGCGTCGAGGCGCGGGTCGGGCATCGGCACGATGCCGCTGTTCGGCTCGATGGTGCAGAAGGGGAAGTTCTCCGCCGCGATGCCGGATTTGGTCAGGGCGTTGAACAGGGTGGACTTGCCGACGTTGGGCAGACCGACGATGCCGCAGTTGAATCCCATGGTGATCTTGCCTCGGAGTTAGGTTTCAGGCCTTCTGGCTGTGCAGGCGCTGCATGGCGCGAGTCCAGTCGCCGGTCAGGATTTCCGGCACAACATCCAACGCGAAGTCGATGCTGGCGTCGAGCTTTTCGCGCTCGGCTTGCGGCGCACGCCCCAGCACGTAACCGCTGACCAGGCTGGCGTGGCCCGGATGGCCGATACCCAGGCGCAGGCGATGAAAGCTGTTTTGATTGCCGAGCTTGGCGATGATGTCGCGCAGCCCGTTGTGCCCGCCATGACCGCCACCCTGCTTGAGCTTGGCGACGCCCGGGGGCATATCGAGCTCATCATGGGCGACCAGGATGGACTCGGGGGGAATTCGGAAAAAGCCGGCCAATGCCGCCACCGCCTGACCGCTGCGGTTCATGTAGGTAGTGGGGATAAGCAGGCGGATGTCTTCACCCTGATGGCTGAACTTGCCGACCAGGCCAAAGTACTTGCGATCGTTGCTGAGCGAGACGCCTTCACGGGCAGCCAGACGCTCAACGAAAAGAGCCCCCGCGTTGTGCCGGGTCTGGTCGTATTCAGGGCCTGGGTTTCCCAGGCCGACGATCAGTTTTACGGCAGTCACGACGGGGGCCTCTTCTTCGACTATGCGAGTGAATTACTCGGCAGCGTCTTCTTCTTTCGGAGCGTCTTCCTTGCTCACGCGCGGAGCGTGAACGTTGGCTACCGGCAGGTCGCTGCCGTGGGCCAGGGCGACCAGCTCAACGCCTTTCGGCAGCTTGAGATCGGTCATGTGCAGAACCTGGCCGACTTCGACGTTGGACATGTCGACTTCGATGAATTCCGGAAGGTCTTGCGGCAGGCAGGAAACTTCGACTTCGTTCAGGTTGTGCAGGATTTCGCCGCCTTGCTGCTTCACGCCTACGGAAGATTCCTGGTTGATGAAGTGCAGGGGAACGGTGGCGGTCAGCTTGTGGCCGGCAACGACGCGAACGAAGTCAGCGTGCAGAACAAAGCTCTTGGCCGGATGGCGCTGCAGTGCCTTGATCAGAACGGATTCGTTCTGGCCGTCGACGTTCAGGTTCAGCACGTGGCTGAAGGAGGCTTCGTTTTCCAGCAGCTTGGCGAAATCCTTGGCCAGGATGCTGATGGACTGCGGGGCCTTGTCGCCACCGTAGATGACGGCCGGAACCAGGGCGGCGTTACGACGCAGGCGGCGGCTCGCACCTTTCCCCAGGTCGGAACGCACTTGGGCATTCAGAGTGAAATCGTTCATGGTGATTCTCCAGTAGCAACATTACCTGTCGCGCTTGCGACCAGCGCTCGGGCTGTTGGGCAAAAAGCCCCGCACGAGGCGGGGCACATTACGTTCAGTGCGATTCGCGAAGCTTTTCGCTTAGCGGAACATCGCGCTGATCGATTCGGCATTGCTGATGCGGCGAACCGCTTCAGCCACCACTGGCGCGATGTCCAGTTGGCGAATTCGGGTGCAGGACTGTGCGGCAGCCGACAGCGGGATGGTGTTGGTCACCACCAGCTCGTCGAGCACGGAGCCGTCGATGTTCTCGATGGCGCGGCCGGACAGGATCGGGTGCGTGCAGTAGGCGTAGACCTTGGCGGCGCCATGATCCTTCAGCGCCTTGGCTGCATGGCACAGGGTGCCGGCGGTATCGACCATGTCATCGACGAGGATGCAGGTACGGCCTTCGATATCACCGATGATGTGCATCACTTCGGACTGGTTGGCTTTCGGCCGACGCTTGTCGATGATCGCCAGGTCGACGCCGAGGGATTTGGCCACGGCACGGGCGCGGACCACACCACCGATGTCCGGGGAGACGATCATGAGGTTCTCGAAGCGCTGAGCCTGGATATCGTCGACCAGGACCGGCGAGCCGTAGATGTTGTCCACCGGCATGTCGAAGAAGCCCTGGATCTGGTCGGCGTGCAGGTCAACGGTCAGTACACGGTTGACGCCAACGACGTCGAGCATGTCGGCCACGACCTTGGCGCTGATCGGTACACGGGCAGAGCGCGGGCGACGATCCTGGCGGGCATAACCGAAGTAGGGGATCACTGCGGTGATGCGCGACGCCGAGGAGCGGCGGAAGGCGTCGGCCAGTACCACCAGTTCCATCAGGTTGTCGTTGGTCGGAGCGCAGGTCGGCTGGATCAGAAATACGTCCTTACCGCGAACGTTCTCGTTGATCTCGACACTGATTTCGCCGTCGGAGAACTTTCCGACGTAGGCATCACCGAGGGGGATATGCAGCTGACGTACGACACGCCGGGCCAGGTCGGGGTTGGCGTTCCCCGTGAAGACCATCATCTTGGACACGCGCAGTACCTGCCTGAGGGTGGGTCCGATGAATAAAAAGCTGTTCAAAAGGCAAGCTTCTGAACAGCTTCAAGTGTATGGCAGGGGCGGCTGGATTCGAACCAACGCATGCCAGGATCAAAACCTGGTGCCTTACCGCTTGGCGACGCCCCTGTAGGGTCAACTTCATTGGTGCCGTTGCAGTCGTACGAACCTTGGGAGGTTATGGCAGGGGCGGCTGGATTCGAACCAACGCATGCCAGGATCAAAACCTGGTGCCTTACCGCTTGGCGACGCCCCTGTATCGTACAACCTGTGTGCTACGCACTCGCTTCCTGCGCCAGTTTTTCAAGGCTTCGGTGCAACATCGAAACGTTACGACCGTGGGCAACGAAACTTGGCAAAGTGTCTGGAAGTTGGCGGCGGACTTTATCAGCCTCGCCTTCGTTTGGGAAGCTCCCAAACACACAAGCTCCAGTGCCAGTCATGCTTGCCGGAACGAATTTGTTCAACAAGCTCAAAGCGTTACGAACTTCTGGATAACGCTTCTCGACTATTGGCTGACAGTCATTATGACCGCCCCCTGCAAGAAGGCTGCGAACTGTAATGGCCGGGGTATTACGTGTCAACTCTGGGTCGGCAAATATTTCCGCTGTACTAACAGAGACTTGCGGCGCGATTACGAGGAACCATGGTTCGGGCAAATCGACCGGTTGCAGGCGCTCGCCAACCCCCTCGGCAAATGCTGCCCGGCCGCGTACGAACACCGGTACGTCGGCGCCCAGGGTCAGCCCCAGCGCGGCCAGTTGGTCTTCGCCCAGGTGCAGTTGCCACAGGTGGTCGAGGCCGAGCAGGGTGGTCGCTGCGTCGGAGCTGCCGCCGCCGATGCCGCCGCCCATGGGCAGACGTTTGAGCAGGGTGATATCTGCGCCGAGCGAGCAGCTGCTGGCACGCTGCAGCAGGCGCGCTGCACGGACGATCAGGTTGCTGTCGTGATCGACGCCCGGCAGTTCGGTATGCAGGCGAATCTCGCCGTCAGCACGCAGGCGGAAGCCGAGTTCGTCGCCATGGTCGAGAAACTGGAACAGCGTCTGCAGCTCGTGATAGCCGTCGGCGCGGCGGCCGACGATATGCAGCATCAGATTGAGTTTGGCCGGTGCCGGCAGGGTCAGCGTCTGCATTCAGCGGCCCAGCTGGCGCGCTTGCCAGTCCTTGACCACCAGGGTGATCTGCAGGTCATGGCCTTGCAGGCGGATGCGCTCGGGCAGCGTGAAGCCGTTGTGTTCGCCGTAGGCCAGGTAGTCGACCTGCCAGCCGTCCTGTTCCAGTCGTGCCAGGCGGCTCTCGCTGTCCAGGCTCAGACGGCTGCGGCTGTCCGGCGCAGGCAAGCCACGGACCCACCAGAGCAGGTGCGACACCGGCAGCTGCCAGCCGAGCTGCGCTTCGACCAGGGCCTCCGGGGATTCGGCTTCGAATCGGCCCTGGCCTGCGACCTCCAGAGATACGGCGTCGGGGCGGCCGGTCAGGCGGGTGGCGCCTCGGCCCAGGGGGCCGGACAGGCGAATGTCGAAGTAGTCCTGACGCTGCAGCCAGAACAGTGTACCGCTGCCGGATTCCTGCGGTGCGCGAATGCCGATCTTGCCGCTGATCTGCCAGCCATCGACCGTCGCGACCTGGCTGCGATGCTCTTTCCAGGCGGAGGCATTGCCGGGGCCTTCAACCGATTCGCGGGGGCCAAGCCCGGCACAGCCAGCAAGCAGGAGGGCCAGGCAGGGAGCAAGAAGGTTTTTCAACAGGGACATGGGTCAGGGCTTCTCCGATCCGGTCAGCCGTTTCAGTGTTTCGCGCAGGATCTGGCTGTCCGGTTGTAGTTTGAGTGCCTTCGACCAGACCGCGCGGGCCTCGCTGCGTTCACCCTGGGCCCAAAGCACCTCGCCCAGGTGCGCGGCAACTTCGTGGTCGGCAAAGCGTTGCAGCGCCTTGCGCAGCAGCGCTTCGGCCTCGGTCAGATTGCCCAGGCGGAAGTTGACCCAGCCGAGGCTGTCGAGGATCGCCGGGTCGTCGGGGTTGAGCTGGTAGGCCTGCTCGATCAGCTGGAGCGCTTCCTTGTGGCGATCAGTACGGTCGGCCAGGGTGTAGCCGAGCGCGTTGAGCGCCATGGCGTTGTCCGGCTCACGCTCGATGATGAAGCGCAGGTCGCGTTCCAGTTGCACCAGATCGCCGCGCTTCTCGGCGAGCATGGCGCGGGTGTACAGCAGGTTGAGGTCGTCCGGGAAATCGGCAAGCGCCTGCTCCACCAGTTGCCAGCCTTGCTCGGTGCGGCCCTGCTCGGAGAGCGCTTCGATCTCGATCAGGTACAGCTGGATGGCGTAGTCAGGCTGCTGCTGGCGTGCGTCGGCCAGTACCGCGGACGCTTCCTGGTCGCGATTGCCGGAATAGAGCAGCTGGCTCTGCAGCAGTTTCGCTGGCAGGTATTCGTTGCCAGGGCCGACATGAGCTAGTGCGTCGAGCGCCTTGGCGTTCTTGTCCATCGCCTGATAAGCACGGCCAAGATTGAAGTAAGCCGCGTCAACGTGGCTGCCGCGTTCGATCAGCTCTTCCAGGTACACGGTGGCTTCGCGCCAGGCCTCAGCCTCCATGCAGACCAGCGCCATGGAGAAGCGCAGGTCGTCGTCGGTTGGGTGCTGCTGGACCAGAGTGGCGAACTCGCCCTTGGCGTCTTCCAGGCGCTCCTGTTCCACCAGAAGGCGTGCATAGGTCAGGCGCAGACGCTTGTCCTCGGGGTGCTGGCGCAGGCTTCGCTCGAGCAGCGGGATCGCTTCGTCGCTGCGTTGCAAGCTGTGCAGTAGGCGTGCTTCGAGCAGGATCGACGGGATCTGCCGCTCCTTGTCCGGCTGCTTCTGCAGCAATGCCAGTGCTTCCTCGCTGCGATCATCCTGTTGCAGCAGCACGGCCTTGCCGAAGGAGAGCTGTGGATTGTCGGGGTGTTTGACCAACAGCTTGTCGAAGCTTTGCAGCAGGCCGGCGCGGGTGTCCGGGTCGGTTTCCGAGGCCGAAAGGGCGAGGAAATCGAAATGAGTGTCGCCCTGGCCCTGCAGAACCTTCTCCATGAACTCGAGCGATTCTTCGTAACGCCCGGCGCGGGCCAGCTGCACGGCTGCGGCGCGCTGCGCGTCGAGACTGTCAGGGGCGTTGCGCGCCCAGATCATTGCGGTATCCAGCGCCGCCTGGTCTGCGCCAAGGTATTCGGCGATACGGAATCCGCGTTCGGCGACGCCGGCGTCCTGTGTCGCATGCGCCTGCTGTACGTAATTGCCCAGGGCAATGTCGAAGCGGTTGCGCTGGCCGGCAAGCTCTGCGACCAGAAGTGCATAGAGGGATTGGCGACTGAACGAGCCGTACTCTGCCGCGTCGCTGGCGGAGCTCTCCTGGGCAGCGTCCTCGACCGGCGGACTGCTTTCGGGGGCTTGCTGCGTGAAGGTCTGGCAGCCGCCGATGAACAGCAGGGCGGCAAGTGCGGCGAGTTTTTTCATAGGGAAAATGTACGGCTGGTGTGCGGTCGCGGCATGATGACACAAGCCGCAGGTCAAGCCCATGGGCCCTGGGAGGCGCGCAGGCCGGTTCGGTAGCTGATTGGCAGTACCAATCGAATCCGACAATCGAGGGCAATGGTTGTTCTCCATCTGACGAAGTAGGAGAATTGCGCGCTCTGTTATCGAATCAGCGATTCTGCATGGCTTTCCTCGCGCTTGGCATTAATCACAAGACCGCTTCGGTGGACGTCCGCGAGCGCGTAGCCTTCACGCCCGACCAGATGGTCGAGGCTTTGCGGCAACTGTGCCGCGTCACTCCGACCCGCGAAGCGGCGATCCTCTCGACCTGCAATCGCAGCGAGCTGTATCTGCAACAGGATCAGGTCGAGGCCGATGCCGTGCTCGCCTGGCTGGCCAATTATCACCGTCTCAGCCTCGACGAGCTCAAGGCATGCGCCTATGTGCATGTCGACGATCAGGCCGTGCGCCACATGATGCGCGTTGCCTCCGGGCTCGACTCGCTGGTGCTGGGCGAACCGCAGATTCTCGGGCAGATGAAGTCGGCCTATGCGGTCGCCCGTGAGGCCGGCAGCGTCGGGCCTCTGCTTGGCCGGTTGTTTCAGGCCACGTTCAGCACCGCGAAGACCGTGCGCACCGACACCGCCATCGGCGAGAACCCGGTTTCGGTGGCGTTTGCCGCGGTCAGTCTGGCGCGGCAGATCTTCAGCAATCTGCAACGCAGCCAGGCCCTGCTGATCGGCGCCGGTGAGACCATCACCCTGGTCGCGCGCCATCTGCACGAGCAGGGCGTGAAGAAGATCGTGGTCGCCAACCGCACCCTCGAGCGGGCCAGCGCGCTGGCCGCCGAGCTAGGGGCGCAGGCGATCCTGCTTGCCGATATCCCGGACGAGTTGCACAACAGCGACATCGTCATCAGCTCCACCGCCAGCCAGTTGCCGATTCTCGGCAAGGGCGCGGTCGAACAGGCGCTGAAGCGACGCAAGCACAAGCCGATGTTCATGGTCGATATCGCCGTGCCGCGGGACATCGAATCGCAGGTCGGCGAGCTGGACGACGTCTATCTGTACACGGTCGACGATCTGCATGAGGTGGTTGCGGAGAACCTCAAGAGTCGCCAGGGCGCGGCCCAGGCCGCCGAGGAGCTGGTCGCGGCTGGCACCGAGGACTTCATGCAGCGCCTGCGCGAGCTGGCCGCAGTTGATGTGCTCAAGGCCTACCGGCAGCACGCCGAGCGCATTCGCGACGACGAGCTGAGCAAGGCTCAGCGTCTGCTGGCCAATGGGGGCAGCGCCGAGGAGGTTCTCGTTCAGCTCGCCCGTGGCCTGACCAACAAACTGCTGCATGCACCCAGCGTGCAACTGAAGAAACTCTCAGCCGAGGGCCGCGTCGAGGCGCTGAGCATGGCCCAGGAACTCTTCGCCCTGCACGAGGGCACGGAAAAACCATGAAAGCTTCGCTGCTGAACAAGCTGGACATCCTGCAGGACCGTTTCGAAGAACTCACCGCACTGCTCGGCGACGCCGAAGTCATCAGCGATCAAAGCCGTTTTCGCGCCTATTCCCGCGAGTACGCCGAAGTCGAGCCGGTGATCGTCGCCTATCGCCAGCTGTGCAAGGTTCAGCAGGATCTCGAGGGCGCTCAGGCGCTGCTCAAGGACAGTGATCCCGACATGCGCGAGATGGCCGAGGAGGAGGTTGCCGAAGCCAAGGCCCAGCTCGAGACGCTTGAAGCCAACCTGCAGCGAATGCTGCTGCCCAAGGACCCCAACGACGGGCGCAACGTGTTCCTCGAGATCCGCGCCGGCACCGGCGGCGACGAGGCGGCGATCTTTGCCGGCGATCTGTTCCGCATGTATTCGCGCTATGCCGAGAAGCAGGGCTGGCGCGTCGAGATCCTCTCCGAGAGTGAGGGCGAGCACGGCGGCTACAAGGAAGTGATTTCCCGCGTCGAGGGTGACAACGTCTACGCCAAGCTCAAGTTCGAATCCGGCGCGCACCGCGTGCAGCGCGTGCCGGAGACCGAATCCCAGGGACGCATTCACACCTCCGCCTGCACCGTGGCGGTGTTACCGGAGCCGGATGAGCAGGCGGCGGTGGAGATCAATCCGGCCGAGCTGCGTATCGACACCTATCGCTCCTCCGGCGCCGGCGGTCAGCACGTCAACAAGACCGACTCGGCGATTCGTATCACGCACCTGCCCACTGGCATTGTGGTCGAGTGTCAGGAAGAGCGTTCGCAGCACAAGAACCGCGCCAAGGCCATGGCCTGGCTCGCCGCCAAGCTGCAGGACCGCCAGGACGCCGCGGCGCACAAGGAAATCTCCGAGACGCGCAAGTTGCTGGTCGGCTCCGGGGATCGCTCCGAACGTATCCGTACCTACAATTTCCCCCAGGGCCGGGTCACCGACCATCGCGTCAACCTGACGCTGTATTCGCTCAACGAAGTGATCGGCGGCGCCGTGGAGCAGGTCATCGAGCCGCTGTTGCAGGAATACCAGGCCGACCAGCTGGCCGCGCTGGGCGACTGATCCTTTTCGCTGCGCTCCGCGCTAAGAGCACCTCATGCCAACCATCGAGTCCCTGCTGCAAAGTGCCGATCTGCCGGACTCGCCGAGCGCCAGGCTGGATGCCGAATGGTTGCTCGCGGCCGCCCTGAACAAGTCGACCAGCTATCTGCGCACCTGGCCGGAGCGCGAGGTGCCGGCAGAGTGCGCCTCGCGCTTTGCTGCTGATCTCGCACGGAGGCGTCAGGGTGAACCGGTCGCCTACATTCTCGGGCGCCAGGGCTTCTGGAGTCTGGAACTTGAAGTGGCAGCGGATACGCTGATCCCCCGGCCTGACACCGAACTGCTGGTGGAGACCGCGCTGCAACTGCTCTCCGCTGCACCGGCCCGGGTGCTCGATCTGGGCA
>CENV01070649.1_pt1 | contig 26131 bp, 26 predicted proteins | sample 530231 | NCBI WGS metagenome assembly CENV01 (sample SAMEA2619815, study PRJEB7988) | marine metagenome | biome: marine biome (ENVO:00000447); feature: surface water layer (ENVO:00002042); material: "saline water (ENVO:00002010), including plankton (ENVO:xxxxxxxx)" | depth 5 m | reverse complement strand
CAGGTAGCCGGTGGCGCCGTCGAAGTTCATCACGCAGGTGGCGGAAGCCTTGATGCCCATCTTGTGTTCGATGGAACCGCAGGCCACCGCGTTGCGCTCGCCCACGCCGCCATTACCGTCGGTGAGGAACTTGGGCACGATGAACAGGGAAATCCCCTTGGTGCCTTTGGGCGCGTCGGGCAGGCGGGCCAGCACGATGTGCACGATGTTCTCGGCCATGTCGTGTTCACCGGCGGAGATGAAGATCTTGGTGCCGGTGATGCTGTAGCTGCCGTCGGCGTTGGGCTCGGCCTTGGTTTTCAGAATGCCCAGGTCGGAACCACAGTGCGGCTCGGTCAGGCACATGGTGCCGGTCCATTCACCGCTGGTCAGCTTCGGCAGGTAAGCGTTCTTCTGCTGGTCGGTGCCGTGTTCCTCGATGGTGGCCACGGCGCCGTGGGACAGGCCCGGATACATGCTCCAGGACCAGTTGGCGGTGCCGGTCATTTCGGAAATGGCGATGCTGGCGGAGCCGGGCAGGCCCTGGCCGCCGAATTCCGGATCGCCGTTGATGGCCGGCCAGCCACCTTCCACGTACTTGGCGTAGGCTTCCTTGAAGCCTTTCGGCGTGGTCACCACGCCGTCTTCGAAGTGGCAGCCTTCCTCATCGCCGGAACGGTTCAGGGGAGCCAGTTCGTTCTCGGAGAATTTGGCGCCTTCGTCGAGGAAGGCGTTGAGCAGCTCGCTGTTCACCTCTTCCAGACCCAGCTTGGCGTAATGCCCATCCAGGTCCAGCACTTCGTTGAGCACGAAGCGCATATCGCGCAGGGGAGCTTTGTACTCGGGCATGATCAGGTCTCCCAGGAGAGTCATCGTTAAGCGGGAAAACCGGCCCCGGAACGGGCTGAGACAAAGGCAGCGAGCGGGGCGGGTCCATCGTCAGGGAGAGAATGGTAGCCGCGCCCCGGAGCCACTGCCCACAACTATTTGTGACCCATAAGTCAAACAAGCGTTTGAAATCACTTTTGTCCGACAACACTGGTATAGTCCGCCCAAGCCGCCCCCTATTCCCGGGTTTATGACACTGGGTTTACGACACCGGGTTTACCATAGGAGTACCACCCCATGATCGACCCCAATCTGCTGGACATTCTGGTCTGTCCCGTGAGCAAGGCGCCGTTGATCTACGACGAACAACGGGCCGAGTTGAAGTGCAAGGCCAGCGGCCTGGCCTACCCGGTACGGGACGGCATTCCGGTGATGCTGGAGGAAGAGGCCCGCACTCTGGACGACGGCGAACTGCGCACGCTCTGACCACCTCCATCGAGGACCACCTCTATGTCCCGTCCGCTTTTCGCTCTGCTGCTGTGCCTGGCGGCGCCGGCCTGGGCCGACACCGACACTGGCGCCGGCGATGCACCGGAAACCGCCCCGGACCAGGCCGCCCTGGAACTCCAACAACAGAACGAATGCCTGCAGCGCGCCGCCCGCACCGTGGGCGATGAGGTCACCGCCCGGCAGTTACGCGACTGGTGTCTGGACAACGCCCCCCGGCCCAAGCAACGCACGCCCCACGAAGACGCCCTGCGCACCCGCCTGGCCCTGGAGCGCTCCAGCCAGGACAACCCGTTCGTGATCACGCCGCACCGGCGCAACTACCTGTTGCCCTACAGCCACTGGTCCAACCCCAAGTGGAACGACCCGGACCGGGCCGGCCAGGACCTGGACTCCAAGGAGGTCAAATTCCAGATCTCCCTGAAGGCCCCGCTGTACGACGATTTCTGGAACGGCAGCACCATCTACATGGCCTTCACCGGGGTGTTCTTCTGGCAGGCCTACAACAAGAGCGAGTCGAGCCCGTTCCGGGAGATCAATTTCACCCCGGAGATCTTTCTCGCCAAGCCGGTGGACTGGAAACTGGGCCCGGTGCAAAGCGAGCTGCTGGCGTTCGGCTTCCGCCACGATTCCAACGGCCGCGACGAGCCCACCTCGCGGAGCTGGAACCGGCTTTATCTGCGGTATATTTCCCAGATCGGCCCGTACTATGTGTCGCTGATGCCCTGGTACCGGATTCCCGAGGATGACAAGGACTATCCGCTGGACCCGCGCGGCGACAACAACCCGGACATCGAAAAATACATGGGCCATTTCGAGCTGGAAGTGGCGCGCGCCTTCGGCAACCACGTGGTGGAACTGATGGTGCGCAACAACCTGCGTTCCGACAACAAGGGCGCCGGCCGGGTCAATTACTCCTTCCCCATCAACGAGCGCTTCAAGGGTCTGGTGCAGGTGTTCACCGGCTATGGCGACTCGATGATCAACTACGACGACTACGAGACCCGCTTCAGCCTGGGCATCCTGCTCACCGATACGCTTTAGGGCTGGCGCTCAGCGCCTTCCTGATCGCGGCTGAAGCCGCTCCTACCGCCGCCATCAGGCGCCGGGGAGCGCCCAGGCGGCGTTCATGGCGCCGGCGGCCACGCCGCTCAGGGCAGGCTGTCCAGGGTGCGCGTGCGCAGCTCTTCCAGGGCGTCGCTGAAGGTCACCGGATAGGGCGCGTCGGCGCGGGCGGTACCGCGCAGGGCCGGCGGCAGTGACGCCAGTTCCCGGCGCAGCCGTTCGCGGGCGGCGTCCGGGTCCGGCGCCGGCAGCACCGGCACGCCGTCCGCCACCACGGTGCGCAGCAACGGCTCGCCGTGGCGTTCCTCATCGGCGGCGGTGATCTCGTCGCCCACCAGCCGGCCCTCGCCGTCGTACTGCCGCCACACCTGCTTGGCGCCGGGGTAGACCGGTTTGCCCGGCGACGCCTTGAGGCGCGGGCGGCCGTCGTACTCGGTGAGTTTGTAGGCGAAATCCAGGGACGGCGCGTCCGCCACCGAGCCCATCTCGGTGCCCACGCCGAAGCCGTCAATGGGGGCACCGGCGGCCACCAGGGCGGCCACCTTCCATTCGTCCAGGCCGCCGCTGACCACCACCCGGACGCGGGACAGGCCGGCGCCGTCCAGTTTGTCGCGCACCGCCCGGGCCAGGGCCGCCAGGTCCCCGGAGTCGATGCGCACCGCGCCCACGTCCAGGCCCTCGTCGCGCACCAGGCCGATCACCTTGTCGGTGGCGGCCAGGGCGTCGTAGGTGTCGATCAACAGGGTGGTGCCCGGATAGTCCCGGGCGTAGCGGCGGAACGCCTCGGTTTCGTCGTCGAACGACTGAATGTAGGAGTGCGCCATGGTCCCGCGCAGCGGCAGGTCGAAGGTCAGGCCACCGAGCACATTGCTGGTGGCCTGGATGCCGGCGACCCGGTAGGCACGCACGCTGCGCCAGGCGGCTTCCAGCCCGTGCATGCGGCGCATGCCAAAGTCCAGCACCGGGGCGTCGCCGGCGGCCAGCACCACCCGCGCCGCCTTGGAGGCAAGCAGGGTTTCCAGGTTCACATAGTTCATCAGCAGGCTTTCCAGCAGCTGGCCCTCGGCCACCGGGGCGCGCAGTTCCAGCAGCGGCTCCTGGGGAAACACCAGGGAGCCTTCCGGCAGGGCCCGCACCTCGCCGCTGAAGCGGAAGTTGGCCAGCCAGTCGAGAAAGTCGTCGCGGAAACCCAGCGGCGCCAGCCGGCGCACCTGCTCCTTGGGGAAACGCAGCTCACTGATCAGCCGCGCCGCGTGCTCCTGGCCGCAGGCCACGACGAAATTGCGCTCGCCGGGCAGCACCCGGTAGAACAGGCTGAACACCGCCTCCCCGCGCCGCTGGTCCAGATGGTAGGCCTGGGCCATGTTCAATTCGTAGAGATCGGTGAGCAGACCCAATTCGTCCGCCCGTGGCCAGACTGCGGTCATCGGCGCTTCCTATGGCTGGTGTTGTCAAACATCGCTATGGATTGCACCCCGGAGGGCGCTTTTCAAGGTCCGTCGGCGGCTTTCAGCGGGCCAGGTCGTCGAGTACGGCTTGATGGGCCGCCAGGGCGGCGGCGTCGAACAGCACGAAACGGATGCGTTGGACCCGGCTCAGCGCGGCGCTTTCCTCCGCCACCGTGGTCACCGCGATGCGCGCCGCCTCCGCCAGCGGGTAACCGAAGGCGCCGGTGGAGAGCGCCGGAAACGCCAGGCTGTGCAGCCCTTCCCGCTCCGCCAGCCGCAGCGCGTTGCGGTAACAGTCCGCCAGCAACCGGTCGGCGGGCTCATCACGGCCATGGACCGGGCCCAGACAGTGAATCACAAAACGATTGGGCAGGCCGTGTGCACCGCTGATCACCGCCTGTCCGGGGCGGATCGGCGCCATCGGCGCGCATTCCTCGGCGAGCCCCGGCCCGGCGGCGCGATGCAGGGCACCGGCCACGCCGCCGCCGGTGCGCAGTTGCGCGTTGGCGGCGTTGACCACCGCGTCCATATCGGTCTGGGCGGCGATGTCGCCTTGCCGGCACTCAATGCTTACCTGGGCCATGAAGGGCTTCCTGGCATCGCGGCCCGGCTCGGGTATGATCCTCGGCGGGCCTGTGTATTTAAACTGGGAGAACACTATGCGAACTCTGGCTCGAATCGGCGTGCTCGGCCTGCTTGCCCTGCTCAGCGCCTGCCAGACCCTCACCGGTCTGGAAGCTCCGGAGGTGAACCTGTCCAGCCTGCGCCTGGAGCAGGTCAGCGTGTTTGAGCAACAGTGGCAGGTGGTGCTGCGCGCGCGCAACCCCAACGACCGTGAGCTGACGCTCAAAAGTCTGGATTACGAGCTGTTCGTCAACGGCGAGAAGCTGGCCCGTGGCCTGACCGGCGATGACGTGACCCTGCCGGCCATGGGCGACGCCCTGGTCACCACCCGCATCACCACCAGCCTGATGCAGACTCTCGGCAAGCTTAAGGGCCTGCAGCAGGACCCCGGAGCGCCGCTGGACTACCGCATCAAGGGCACCGCCCGGGTCAAGGGCCTGGCCCTGCCGCTCAGCTTCGACCAGCGCGGCGAGTTCCGCCTGCCGGACACCCTGCCGCTGCGCTGAGGCACTGGTAGGAGCGGCCGGGCGGCGTTCCGCTTCAGCCGCGATTCCACCAGCCACACCGCGCCCGCGGCGATCGCGGCTGAAGCCGCTGCTACAGCGGCCCGGCCGACCTGACCGGGACGGCCGTCGGACCGAGCGTTCCGGTCATGCCACAGGCACCGGCTGCCCGGCTACAGTGGGGGCATTCTGGTAGAGGCAGCTTCCATGCGAGCGGATTTCCAAGTGGCCATCATCGGCGCCGGCTTTGGCGGGCTGGGCATGGCCATCGAATTGAAGAAACGCGGCCGCCATTCCCTGGTGATCCTGGAAAAGGCCGATGGCGTGGGCGGCGCCTGGCGGGACAACACCTACCCCGGCGCCGCCTGCGATGTGCCTTCGCATCTGTATTCCTTTTCGTTCACGCGCAAATTCGACTGGTCCCGGCGCTTCGCGCCCCAGGCGGAGATCCTCGCCTATCTGCGGAAGTGCGTGGACGACTACCACCTGGCGCCCCATCTGCGTCTGCGCACCGAGGTTCGCGGCGCGCGCTTCGACGAAACGGACAATCTCTGGCACCTGGACACCGGTGACGGCACCGTCACCGCCGCCGCCCTGATCACCGCCACCGGCCAGTTGAACCGCCCCGCCTGGCCGCGCCTGCCCGGGCTGGAACGCTTCGCCGGCCCGGCCTTCCACAGCGCCCGCTGGGACCACGACCTGGACCTGGCGGGCAAGACCGTGGCAGTAGTGGGCACCGGTGCCAGCGCCATCCAGTTCGTGCCGGAGGTGGCGCGGGTGGCGGCCCGGGTAAAGCTGTTCCAGCGCTCCGCCGCCTATGTGATCCCGAAACCGGACCGGCCCTATTCCGCGTTGGAGCACACCCTGATGCGGCGCCTGCCGATACTGCAGCGCCTGGACCGGGCACGCATCTACGCGCTGAACGAGAGCCGGGTGCTGGGCTTCACCGCCCTGCAGGGAGTGATGCGGGTCTATCAATGGCTGTTCCGGCGCTACCTGCGGCGCACCGTCAGCGACCCGGCCCTGCGCCAGACGCTGACGCCGGATTACCCCATGGGCTGCAAGCGCATCCTGATCTCCAACGATTACTTCCAGGCCATCGAGCGGCACCACATTGAGGTGCACGACGGGGCGGTGACGGCGGTGGACGAGACCGGTCTGGTGGATGGCCAGGGGCGCCACCACGCGGCGGACGTGTTGATTTTCGGCACCGGCTTCCAGGCCACCGATTTTCTGGCGCCGATGACCATCACCGGACGCCAGGGCCGCGATCTCAACCAGGCCTGGCGGGATGGCGCCCAGGCGTACCTGGGCATCAGCGTGAGCGGCTTCCCCAACCTGTTCATGCTGTACGGCCCCAACACCAACCTGGGCCATAACTCCATCGTCTACATGCTGGAGTCGCAGATCGCCTATGTGCTGAGTGCCCTGGAGACCCTGGAGCGGCCCGAGGTGGCGCGGCTGGAAGTGCGCCCGGAGATCCAGGACCGCTTCAACCGGCAACTGCAGCAGCGGCTGCGCGCCACGGTCTGGGAACGCGGCTGCGACAGCTGGTACAAGACCGCCAGCGGCAAGAACACCAACAACTGGCCCGGCTTCACCTTTGCGTACCGCCGCCGGACCCGACGACTGGACCCCCGTGATTATGAGCTGTACCCGTGAACAGGGCGGCGTGGCCCCTAGCCCGTCGCAACGTCTGATCGCCGCCACCCTGCGCGGCACCCTGAAAAGCCTGCTCAGCCCCGCCTTCCAGGCGCGCGCCCCGGTGGCGCTGCAGCGCCGCTGGCTGGCCACCGTGGCGCGGGCCACCCTGCCGGCCCGGGGCGTGCCCCGGCACCAGACCCGCTTTGCCGGGGTGCCGGTGGAGGTGGTGGGCGAAGGCCCCGCCGCCACCCTGCTGTACCTGCACGGCGGCGGCTACGTGGCCGGCAGCCCGGCCACCCACCGGGCCATCACCACCCGGCTGGCCCGGGCCCTGGACGCCACCGTGATGGTGGTGGACTACCGGCTGGCGCCGGAGCATCCCAGCCCGGCGGCCCTGGACGACGTGGTGGCGGTGTACCGGGCGCTGCTGGACCACGGCCACCGGCCGGAGCGCATGGCGGTGGCCGGCGACTCCGCCGGCGGCGGCCTGAGCCTGGCGTTTCTGCAGCATGTGCGCGACGGCGGTGAGCTGCCACCGCCGGCCGCCGGGGTGCTGCTGTCGCCCTGGCTGGACCTGACCCTGACGCAAACGCCCCGGCGGGTGCCCGGCGAGGCCATGCTCAGCCACGACTGGCTGGCGTTCGCGGCCAACGCCTACGCCGGCGAGCGCCGCCAGCGGCCGGAGGTATCGCCGCTGGCCGGCGATCTCAACGGGCTGCCGCCGCTGCTGATCCAGTGCGGCGGCGATGAAATTCTGGGCCCGGACAGCGAACGGCTGGCCACCGCCCTGGAGCAGGCCGACACCGAGGCGCGCTACCAGTTGTTCGCGGATCGCTGGCACGTTTTCCAGATGCACGGCGGCGTGCTCGCCGACGCCGACCGGGCGCTGGCCCACATCACCGATTTCCTGGGCGCCCGTTTCCAGGCCGGCCTGCGGGAGCCCCGGCCATGAACCGTATCCTGATCACCGGCGCCGCCAGCGGCATCGGCCTGGCCACCGCCCAACGCCTGCATGCCCGTGGCTGGCGCCTGGGCCTGCTGGATGTCAACGACCACGCCCTGCGCTCGCTGCACGCCGAACTGGGCGGCGACACCTGGTTCCGGGCCGTGGACGTGACCGACCCGGCCGCCTGCCAGGCCGCCGCCGACGCCTTCGCCGCCCAGGCCGGGGGCCTGGACGTGCTGTTCAACAGCGCCGGGCTGCTGCGCATGGGGCCGGTGGAAGAAGTGGACCTGGCGGACCATCACCGCACCCTGGAGATCAACGTGCTCGGGGTGCTGCACATGAGCCTGGCCTGCCTGCCCCATCTGAAACGCTCCGAGCGCCCCCGGGTGCTGAACATGAGTTCCGCCTCGGCGTTGTACGGGGTGCCGGACCTGGCGGTCTACTCCGCCTCCAAGTTCGCGGTGCGCGGCCTCACCGAGGCGCTCAATCTGGAATGGCGGCGGCACGGCATCCAGGTGCAGGACTTGATGCCGCCGTTCGTGAATACGCCGATGGTCACCGGCCAGACCTACCGGGCGCCGGTGCTGGAGCGCATGGGCGTGAAGCTGAGCGCCGAGGACATCGCCCGCGCCGCGGAGCAGGCCCTGGAAAGCCAGCGGGTGCACACCCCGGTGGGGCTGCCGTTCCGGGTCACGGTGCTGCTGGAGAAGCTGGCGCCGCGCTGGGTGACCCGGGAGATCCTGCGCCACCTGAGCCGTTGAGGGCTATTCCTCGCCCCAGTGAATGATCACCCGGCGCCGGCCCCAGTCCCGCGCCGCGTCCTGGTCCTCGCCCATGTAGATGTCGATCTTGTTGCGCCAGCGGCTGTGCATCTTGTCGCGCACGTACCAGACCCCGTCCAGCCCTTCGATGCGCACCGGGGTACCGTAATCCAGGCCGGCGCCAATCAGGTCCCGGGACACGGCGATGGCTTTCATGCCGGGCACCAGGGTATCGCCCCAGGCCGCCAGGCTGTGATCGTCGCCGGCGCCCTGGCCTTCCAGGGAATTGTAGGCGGTGGCGGTGACAGTGGTGCTGTCCTTGAACGCCTCGGCGGGGGGATTCCGGGCCGGCGCCGAACAGGGGGCGGCCATCCCCAGCACCGCCAGCAGCAGCGCCGCCGGGGCCCGGCGCCCGCTTTCCGGTCTGAACCCGCTCTTCACCTTCACGTGGCGATACTGTGTCGATGTCATCCAGATTCCCTGCCTTGCTATTGATGCTGTTCGGACTTAACGCCTGCGCCACCCAGCCCACGCCGGCTCCGCCGGAGGCCCGGCTGTGGCCCGCCGAGGGCACGCCCCGGGCCACCCTGGTGGCTCTGCACAGTTTCGGCGACCACGACGACGCCTTCAATCTGGCGGCGCCGGCGCTGGCCCGGGCCGGCTATACGGTGTACGCCTTCGACCAGGCCGGCTTCGGTGAGCGCACCCTGGAGGACGGCCGCTGGGCCGGCGAGGACCGGCTGGTGGCGGACGCCGCCGCCATGGTCCGCCAGGCGGCCCGCCAGCAACCGGGCCGGCCGCTCTATCTGCTCGGCGAGAGCCTGGGCGGCGCGGTGGCCATGCTGGTGGCGGCGCGCCACCCGGAACTGCCGGTGGAGGGCCTGATCCTGGCCGCGCCGGCGGTGCGCGAGGGCATTCGACTGCGTTACGGCTGGAACGTTCTGATCGCCGCCGCCGCCACCCTGGCGCCGGGTTACAAGCTCACCGTGGACCGTCCGCCGGACGATCCCCGGCTGGCGCCCGCCGCCGCCCGGCGTCTGGCGGACGACCCACGGGTAATGCGCCGGGTGCGCATGGACGCCTACTGGGGGCTGATCAAGCTGGCCGACAACGCCAGCGACGCGGCCCCCTCCCTGACCCTGCCCACCCTGGTGCTGTACGGCGGCCTGGATACCTCGGTGCCGGCGGTGGGCATCGAGCGGCTCAACCAGCACCTGGGGGAGCGGGGCGATTATCGGTACTTCCCGGACGGCCCGCACCTGCTTTTGCAGGGCCGCCACTGGCCGGCGGTGGTGGAGGCCATCGAGCAATGGCTGGCGGACCAGCCCCGGTTGCCGCACTGACGGCGCGGCGGCGGCGATCAGGCCCCGGTATCGGCGCCGGAATTTGCTAGGCTTGCCGTTATCGCCCCCCTTTCCAGGAGATAACGGCACCATGAGCAAACGGGTTCTGATCACCGGCGGCAATTCCGGCATTGGTTTGTGCACGGCGGAACAACTGGCGGCGCGTGGCGCCGAGGTGATTCTCGCCTGCCGCGACCAGGCCAAGGGCCAGGCGGCACTGGCGCGCATCAAGCACAACACGCCGAACGCCCGGGTGCGGGTGGTGAGCCTGGATCTGGCGGATCTGGCGCGGGTGCGCGGCGTGGCCCGCCAGCTCAACGACGAACTGGACGGCCTGGACGTGCTGATCAACAACGCCGGGGTGGTACCGCGCCGCCAGCAGTTCACCGCCGACGGCTTCGAGATGCAGTTCGGCGTCAACTATCTGGCGCCGGTGCTGCTGACCCATCTGCTGCTGCCGCTGCTGCAGCAGCGGCCCGGCGCCCGGGTGGTGCACGTGGCCTCGGTGGCCCACTGGCTGGGCCGCATCAACCCGGGCACCTGGCGCGGCCGCCGGCCCTACCTGATGCTGGATGCCTACGGCCAGTCCAAGCTTGGCAACATTCTGTTCAGCGATGTGCTGGCCCAGCGGCTGGCCGGGCAGGACATCACCAGCAATGCCCTGCACCCGGGCGGCGTGGACACGCCCATCTTCCGCTACACGCCGGGGCTGCTGATGAAGGCGATCCGCCCCACCCTGACCACGCCGGAAAACGCCGCCCGCCTGCCGGTGAGCCTGGCCCTGGACGACCGCTACAACGGCGTCACCGGCGGCTACTTCGACGCCAAGGGCCCGGCCACCCGGTCCCCCCGGGCGCGCAACAAGGCCAGCGCCGAAAAGCTCTATCAGGAAAGCATGAAGCTGCTGGGGATCAATCCACTGTAATCAATCCGGTTGAGCGGGCGCCTGCTCCAGGGCCTGCTCGGCCACCGCCCTCTGCAGGCCGGGATAGAGCTCCAGGAACACCTGCTCCAGGTGCTCGTAGTGGTGTTCGATGTCGGCCTGGCAGCCCTGGAACCGGTTGGCGAAACGCACCCGGGCGGCGATCCGGTCCAGGGCCCGGCCCACGGTATCCAGCTCGGCGTAATGGCGCACCCAGTCCTGGGCCACCATGCGCTCCACCACCGCCCGCATGGGCACCGGCATCAAAGCCCGCCCCTCCAGCAACAACCGGTAGTCCCGGTCGATGGCCTGGTGCAGCGGCTGGTCGTGGAAGCGCGCCCAGTGACGCACCAGAAAATGATCGAACAGCACATCCAGGGCCACCCCGGCGAACCGCCGCCGGGGCGCGGCGAACAGCTGCCGGCTGTGACGCACCGGCGGGTGATCGTCGGTGACCCGGTCCACCAGCCGGTGGTTGAGCAGCCCCAGGCGCACCGGCTCCGGCAGTTGTTCCTCGCGCACCCCGCGCATGAAATCACCGAGCAGGTTGCCCACCTTGGACGGGGCGGTGGGCTGTGCCAGGGCCAGATGGGCGAAGTAATTCAAGGCCGCTGCCGCTCCAGCAGGAAGCGCAGATTCTGGCGCACCGCCGGCCACTCCTGATTGATGATGGAAAACACCACGGTGTCGCGGTAAATGCCGTCGGCGGTCACCGTATGGTTGCGCAGCACGCCATCCTGCTTGGCGCCGAGCCGGGCGATGGCGGCCCGCGATGCCCGGTTGTGCCAGTGGGTACGAAATTCCACCGCGATGGCGTCCAGGCTCTCGAAGGCATGGCGCAGCAGCAGCCACTTGCACTCGGTGTTGACGCCGGTGCGCTGATAGCGGCCGGCGTACCAGGTGTGGCCCAGTTCCAGACGGCGGTTGTCTTCGTCCACCTTGAAGAACCGGGTGGTGCCGATCACCCGGCCACTTTCCCGGTGGCGCACCGCGAACGGCAGGTCGCCCTGGTCGCGGCCGGCCAGGGCGGCTTGGATGTAGTCGTCCACCCGCTGCGGGGCCGGCGCGAAGGTAAACCAGAGTTTCCAGAGTTCACCGTCCCGACAGGCCTCGGTCAGGTCGTCGGCGTGGGACGGAGCCAGGGGTTCCAGGCATACCCGGTCCCCTTCAAGGGTGACCGGTTCGATCCAGCGGGCCATGGGGCGCTCCCGGATGAATGAGGGAAACAGCAGCATAGAGCAGGGCACCGCACGGCGCAGGTGGCGCGGTGCCCGCGTGGTTTATTGGAGGGTGGCCGGTTTAGTGGCCGAATCGGCGGCCGGGGCGTTCATTTGTTTGCGGATGCGCTGCAGAGCCGGCGGCACCGCGTCGCAGCGGGCGGCGCCCTGGTCGCAGGCCACGCAATCGGCGGCGGCGCTGGCGGCCATGGTCAGATTGATGCGGTAGGCCAGCTGCGGCAACTTGGCGGCCCGGTCGCGCAGGGCCAGGGCCTGCTCATGGAGGGCGCCGTGCTCGGCGCGGCACTGCTTGAGCGCGGCTTGATCCGCCGGGTCGTAGTCCTTTTTGAAAGCCTGGCCGCCGCCGTGAAGCGTCTCCAGCTCGGCGATCATGCCGTTGATCCGCTCCGGATTGTCCGGCGTCAGCGCCAGGGCCGGGCCGGTCAGGCACAGCGCCAGGGTCGAAATCAGCAGGCGTTTCATGGTGGTGCTCCTTTTTCTTGTTCGGTTTTTATTGTTCGGGACGGTTCAGGTCCTTATGACGGCCGGGACTCAGCCCGGCCGTGCTCTGAGACCGGCCGGCGGCCCGCGAGTTCAGCCCGGGGGCCAGGAGAACGGACGGCCGCCAAGCACATGCACGTGCAGATGGAACACGGTCTGGCTGGCGCCGGCGCCATTGTTGACGTTGAGGCGGAAGTCCTCGAGCCCTTGCTCGCGGGCCACCTGGCCGGCCACCAGCAGCAGATGCCCGAGCAGGTCCTTGTCGCCTTCATCGGCGTCGGACAGCTTGGCGATGGGTTTACGGGGAATCACCAGAAAATGGACCGGCGCCTGCGGATTGATGTCCCGGAAAGCCAGGCACTGGTCGTCCTCGTAGACGATATCGGCGGGGATTTCCCGGTCGATGATCTTGGAAAAAATGGTTTCGCTCATGGATTGTCTCCGGCCTCTGGCGTGAAAGGCCCAACCATAGAACAAGGCGGGGCGCGCGTCGATCCGTGTTCCCGATCACACCCCGACCATGCGGGAGAAGCAATTTACAAAACCCGGGGTGAGACCGGAGCGCCGCTGAGACTATAATGGCCGCCCTGCTTGCAACCCCTTTCAAACAAGAGACTTATGGCCACCCTGTTCGTTGAAAACCTGACCGTGGTGGACTTTTCCTACCTGCACGCCAAACGCGGCATGGTGGGGGAGTCCTGGATCGTCGATCTGGAACTGTCCGGCGATCTCGATGCCCAGGGCATGGTGTTCGACTTCGGACGCATCAAGAAAACCGTCAAACAGACCGTGGACGAGCGCGTGGACCACCGGCTGCTGGTGCCGGCGGGCAGCGACCAGCTCAACCTGCATGTCCGGGACGACGACCATCTGGGCCTGACCTGGACCTATCTGGCCGGGGAGATCCGCATGGTGACGCCCGCCTCCGGCGTGCTGGAACTGCCCGGCACGGAAGTCAGCAAGGCCGGCGTGACCCTCTACCTGCTGGACCTGATCCGCGACACGGTGCCGTCCAACGTCAGCGAGATCCAGGTGATTCTGCGCGAACAGGACACCGGCACCGCGCCCTTCTACCACTATTCCCACGGCCTGAAGAAACACGACGGCAATTGCCAGCGCATCGCCCACGGCCACCGCTCCGGCATCGAGATTTTCGAGAATGGCCGCCGCAGCCGGTACTGGGAAAAACTGTGGGCGGACCGCTGGGAAGACATCTACATCGGTACCCGCGAAGACCTGGAAGGCACCTACTACGTGGAGGAGACCCCGCACCACCGGTTCCGCTACGACGCCCCCCAGGGCCACTTCGAACTGGTGATTCCCGAGGACCACTGCTATCTGGTGGACACCGATTCCACGGTGGAGAACCTGGCCGAGCACATCGCCAGCGAACTGGCCCGGGAAGCCCCCGGCAAGCGCTTCCGGGTGCGCGCCTTCGAAGGCGTGGGCAAGGGCGCCATCGCCGAGGCCGGCGAGGAAAACCCGCGTCTGGGCAACGGCGGCTGGCTGCGGGGCACCTCGGTATTCTGAGGTACCGGCTCAGGGGTCTTCCTTGAGAATCTGCTCCGCTTCTTCCTGAATCAGCCGGCGCAGCCAGCGGTGCGCCGCGTTGTGGTGCAGCAACGGCGACCAGGCCATCTTCAACTCGAACTCCGGGATATCGAACGGCGGCGGCTTGATCACCAGCTGCGAGTTCTGCGCCTGCATGCGCGCCACCCGGCTGGGCAGGGTGGCCACCAGGTCGTTGTTCATGGCCAGCAGGCCCGGCATCTGATAGTGACGGGTAAAGATACTGATCTTGCGGCTGCGCCCCAGGCGCTGCAGGGCGTGATCAATCCAGCCCAGCCCGCCCAGTTTCTCCGGGTTCATGCCGAAGCCCACCCCGAAGCCGGTTTTCGACACCCAGATATGCTGGGCGGACAGGTAGCTGTCCAGGTCGAAATGGCGGGCGATGGGGTTATCCCGGTTGAGCAGGCAGGAAAAGGTATCCCGCCACAGGGTCACCTGGTGGAACGACCCGGGGATCTCGTTGAAGCGGTTCAGGGCCATGTCCACCCGCCCCTGCTCCATGTCCGGGTAGCTCACGTCCGAGGGCGTGACGAAATCCAGCACCACATCCGGTGCTTCCTCCCGCAGGCGCCGCACGATATGCGGCACCAGGGTGCCCTCCGCGTAATCGCTGGTCATGATGCGGAACACCCGGCGGCTCTCCGCCGGCCGGAAGCCGTCCTCCGGCGTGAACAGCGACTCGGCCTGGGCGATCAGCTGGCGCACCAGCGGCTGCAACTCCTGGGCCCGGTCGGTGGCGGTCATGCCTTCGCTGGTGCGGATCAGCAAGGGGTCACCGAACATCAGCCGCAGCCGCTTGAGGCTGTTGCTCATGGCCGGCTGGGTGATGCCCAACTGCTCGGCGGCACGGGTCACGTTCTTCTCGCGGAGAAGCACGTCCAGGTACTTGAGCAGGTTGAGATCGGCGCTGGCGATGTTCATGGCGGGGCTCGACGGAAACCGGAAAACCGGCGGAGTATAGCACCGCGCCGGTGTTAACTCCGTCACTGTCCGGACAGATCATGGCGCTTTGCCACTCGCAGGATTGAAAAAAAGTGCGTATCTTGAGCGTTTTCCAACAGCCTCAGTAGGGACTATGAAGCAGGACGCCACCAGTCAGGCGCAGAAGTTCGTGGTGCGGTTTCCGTGCGACATGCGCGGCCGCATCGCCGAGGTCGCCGCGCTCAACCACCGCAGCATGAACGCCGAGATCGTCGCCCGGTTACAGCACAGCCTGGCGAACTGGTCCACGCTGGAGCCCACCACCGCCGACGCCATCCCGGTGGGGCGTGAAGAACAGGTGTTGCTGCAACGCTTCCGGTTGCTCTCCCCGGCCCGGCAACGGGCGCTGCTCGGCCTGTTGGACTGATCCGTCCGACGCCCCGGTCGGGGGAGCATTGCTAACACCTTTGCTGTTACTCTACTTTCGTCTTTTTAATCCGATGGTCACGACTGGCCGGACGGCCGTGTCGATGGGGTGGAACCTAATTTGAAGGACGAATCGCAAAGGCTGAACGTTTTGCCCAGCGGCCGCGATCTGCGCCTGCCCTGGCACCTGCGTCTGCCCGCGCCACTGGAACGGGATTTCGCCGAGTTCTTCCGCAACAGCGTCGCCAAGGTGGCGCCCTGGGCCGCGCTCAACGTGGTGGTGCTGCTGGTCTTGGCACTGGCGCTGGAACTCTATATTTCGCCGGAAGTGGCGGCGCGCACCTGGCGGCCGCGACTGCTGTGCGCGATGCTGGCGGTGGCCACCATCCTGGTGGCGCGGCACGCCGAATGGCGGCGCTGGCTGCACAGCGCCAGCCTGGCGCTGGCGTTCTCGGTGGCGCTCACCGGCGACTGGATCGGCATGCGGGTGGACCATCCACTGGCGTTCAGCCTGTTTCTGCAAACCCCGCTGGCGATTCTGCTGATGTCGGTGCTGCTCAGGGTGCCCTTCTACTGGGCGGTGACCGGCAGCCTGGCGATGATCGCGGCGCTGGCCGCCAGCCTCCACAACAGCCCGCACATCGACCACCAGCTGGCCCTGGTGCTGGTGCTGCTGTCCCTGGCCAGCGCCAGCATGAGTCTGTTCGGCCAGTACATCTATGAGCGTCTTCTGCGCCAGCACTTTCTCTCCGAGAACGTGCTGTTCCAGCACCGCGACGAGCTGCACTCCGCCAACCGGGTGCTGGAAAGCCAGGCCACGGTGGATGGCCTCACCGGCTGTTTGAACCGGCGCGGCATGGAAAGCCGGCTCAATGAGCTGCTGCATGGCTTCGGCCGGGGCGGCACCGGCGAACGGGCCTCGGTGCTGCTGTTCGATATCGATTTCTTCAAGCAGTACAACGACACCTACGGCCACCAGGCCGGCGACGAATGCCTGAAGACCGTGGCGTCCATCCCCCGTGCCCTGACCCAGGGCGATAAGGACTTCGTGGCCCGCTACGGCGGTGAGGAGTTCATGGTGGTGCTGGCCAATACCAGCCTCAAGGACGCCCTGGTGTTCGCCGAGCGCCTGCGCACGCGCATCGAGCAGCTGGGCCTGCCCCACGCCGGCTCACGGGTCAGCCAGGTGGTGACCATCAGTATCGGGGTGGTGTGCGCCAGTGAGCGGGTCTCCGACGCCCCGGGCCTGATCAAGTGCGCCGATGAAGCGCTGTACCAGGCCAAGGGCGCCGGCCGCAACCGGGTGGCCTATATGAGCGATCAGGGCCGGGTGGCGATGCTCTAACGGCCGCTGGAATCCGCTTCCGCCCACAGTGGCTCGGGCACGCCGAACGCCAGTTCGGTGAAGAAATAGAGCAGCGCCAGCAGCGGCAGGACCACGCCGATCCAACCGGTGAGCTGCCAGCCACCGTGGGCCTGGGACCAGCCCCCCAGCGCCGAGCCGATGGCGCCGCCGGTGAAGAAGGTGGCCATGTACAGGCCGTTGAGCCGGCCCCGGTAGCTGTCCCCCAGGCTGTAGATGGCGCGCTGCCCCAGCACCACATTGGCGGACACGCCGAAATCCAGCACCACCGCCGCCACCACCAGCAGGGCCACCGCCACGGCGCTGCCCGGCTCGGCGATCAAGGTCAGCAGGAAGGCCCCGCTGCAAATCAGCATCGCCGTTACCGTGGCCGGGCGGGTCAGGCCGCCGTCGGCGAGCCGGCCGGCGATGGGCGCGGCCACCGCGCCGGCCACCCCGGCCAGCCCGAACAGGGCGATTCCACCCTGGGAAAAGCCGAAGGCCGGGCCCGCCAGCAACAGCGGCACCGCGGTCCAGAACAGGCTGAAAGCGGCGAACAGGCAGGCCTGGTACAGGGCCCGCCGGCGCAGGATCGGCGTGGTCCGCATCAGCCGCCCCATGGACAGCAGCAGACGCCCGTAACCCACTCCCGCCGTCGGTTGCCGGCGCGGCATCACCCGCGCCAGCACCAGGCTGAGCACCACCATCAGCAGCGACGACAGCACGAACACGGACTGCCAGCCGAACGCCTCGGTGAGCGCACTGGCCACCGGCCGCGCCAGCATGATGCCCAGCATCAGGCCGCTCATCACCGTGCCCACCACCTGGCCCCGCCGGGCCGGCGGCGCCAGGTGGGCCGCGTAGGGCACCAGAATCTGCACCGCCACCGAGCCGAAGCCGATAAACAGGGCGGCGCCCAGAAACAGGGTGGCGTGGCCGGCGAACAGGGCCGCCACCAGGGCGACGGCGGCCAGCAGGATCACCGAGATCACCAGCCGCCGGTTCTCGACCAGGTCGCCCAGGGGCACCACCAGCAGCAGGCCCACGCCGTAGCCCACCTGGGTCATGGTCACGATCAGGCCGGCGGCGCCCGGCGACAGGCCCAGGGACTCGGCAATCGGCCCCACCAGGGGTTGGGTGTAGTAAATATTGGCGACGATCAGGCCACAGGCAGTGGCCAGGGTCCATACCAGCCACGCCGGCATGGACGCGGTTTCGGCGTTCGATGACATTGCTTGCTGAGGTCCGTTAACGGAAAGGCGCGGGGTCAACCACATCGAGCTGTTCCGGGTCCAGGGCGACGCGCGCGTAATCGCGCCACACTCCGGCGTCCAGAAACAGCCGGTAGAGGTCCGGATCAAGGTGCTGATTATCACGCATGCGTTGCATGATGCCCAGGGCCTCGGAGATTTTCAGCGGCGTTTTGTAGGGGCGCTCACGGGCGGTGAGCGCCTCGAACACGTCGGCGATGGCCATGATGCGCGCCGGAATCGACATCTGCTCGCGGGTCAGGCCGCGGGGAAAACCGCTGCCGTCCATGCGCTCGTGGTGGCCGCCGGCGTACTCCGGCACGCGCCGCAGTTTGCGCGGAAACGGCAGCGACTCCAGCATCTCCAGGGTCACGTCCATGTGGCTGTTGATGATTTCCCGTTCCCGGTCGGTGAGGGTCCCCCGGGTGATGCACAGGTTGGCCACCTCATCGTCGTTGAGCAGCGGCCGGACCTGCCCGTGGGCGTCGGTCCAGGGCCGCGCGGCGATCCGCCGCACCCGCTCGGTGTCGGCGGCGGCCATGGCCTCGCCGCCTTTATTGATACGCTCCAGAAACGCCAGATCGGATTCCAGCCCGGCGATGTCCTGCTCCAGGCGGCGCCGGTGTTCCGGCTCCCGGGCCGGCTCGCTGAGCGACTCCCGTTCGTAGCGCCGCTCGGCCTCCACCCGCAGCGCCGAGAAACGCGCCGCCACCAGCTCGATGCGGTCGTGCAGCCCGTGGAGCTTGGTGGCCTTGTCGAGCACCGAATCGGGAATCGCCAGCTTGCCGCAGTCGTGCAGCCAGGCCGCCACCCGCAGTTCGTACCACTCGTCGTCGTCGAGTTGGAATGAGGAGAAAGTGCCGCCATCGTCGCAGGCGGCCCGGGCCAGTAATTCGGTCAGAAGAGGCACCCGCTCGCAGTGCGCGCTGGTGTGTGAGCTTTTCGCGTCAATGGCGCGGGCAAACACCCGCACGAAGGCGTCCAGCAGGTCCTTGAGTTCCTGCACCAGCAGCAGATTATTGAGGGCGATGCCGGCGTAGCCACCGAGGGCGCCGAGCAGAGTGCGGGTGCGCGCCGGAAACGGCCCGGGCCCGCGCTCGCCCCGGGCGTTGACCAGCTGCAGCACGCCCACCACCCGGCCCTCATGGTTGGTCAGCGGCACCAGCAGCAGGGACACCACCCGCGTCACCAGACCGGGCACCAGCCGCACCCGGTCGTCCTCCGGCAGGGCCGATGGGTCCGCCAGATGCAGCATGGCGCCGCCTTCCACCACCCGCACCGCCGGATGGTCCCGGTGGGCCGCGTCCAGCGGCAGGCGCGGCAGGTCCGGGCCCGGGGCGGCGCTGCCCTCTTCGCCGGCGGTGATCTGACGCACGCATTCCAGCCACTCGTCCCGGGTATCATCGCGCCGCAACCAGAGCACGCCAGCTTCGGCACGGGCCAGTTCCAGGGCCTCTTCCAGCACCGTTTGGGTCAACGGCGCCAGATCGCTTTGCGCATTAATCTGCCGGGCCACCCGCAACAGCGGCGGCAACCGGGTGCCGGGCACCTGTTCCAGCTTGTTCATGACGTCATTCCGTTGTCAGCCACGCCTAGGGAGCCTCCCGTGAACGCCGATCGGGCCCCGCGGAGCGGCCAGTGATCGAGCCCCGACCGGCGGCGGCAACAAACCACGGCAACCCGCTTGAGACCACGCGGAATGCGACAGGCGTGATGCGGAAGCTCCCTAGCATAGGCACAGGCTGTCATGGTGGTAAAGCATGCTCGCTTGAACGGTGCCGGTCGATTGCCTACCATTCGTCGGTTCCGCAACCCTCAGCCTCGGACCCCATTTCATCCATGAGCGTGCAATACAGACTGCCCGATGGGGCAAATATGGAGTTTGATCAGCCGGCCTCCGGATTGGAGATCGCCGAGCGGATCAGCAAAAAACTCGCCAAGCAGGCCCTGGCCGTCAAGGCCGACGGGCACCTTACCGACGTCTATCTGCCGCTCACCGATGGAACCACCGTGGAAATCATCACCCGGGATCACGACGATGCCCTGGAGTTGATCCGCCACGATGCCGCCCATGTCATGGCCGAGGCGGTGCAAGAGCTGTTTCCCGATACCCAGGTGACCATCGGGCCGACCATCGAGAACGGCTTCTATTACGACTTCTACCGGGAAGAACCCTTCACCCCGGAGGATCTCACCGCCATCGAGAAGCGCATGCAGGAAATCGTGCGCCGCAACGAGCAGATCCGCCGGGAGGTCTGGGACCGGGACGAAGCGGTCAGCTTCTTCCTGGAAAAAGGCGAGGACTTCAAGGCGGAGATCATCCGCGACCTGCCCGCCGACCAGGAAGTGTCCCTGTACCGCCAGGGCGACTTTATCGACCTGTGCCGGGGCCCGCACCTGCCCGCCACCAGCAAGCTGGGTGACGGCTTCAAGCTGATGAAGGTGGCCGGCGCCTACTGGCGCGGCGACGCCAACAACGCCCAGCTGCAGCGCGTCTACGGCACCGCCTGGCGGGACAAGAAGGAACTCAACGCCTACCTGCAGCAGCTTGAGGAGGCCGCCAAGCGGGACCACCGCAAGCTGGGTAAGGAGATGGATCTGTTCCATCAGCAGGAAGAGGCCCCGGGCATGGTGTTCTGGCACCCGCGCGGCTGGGCCATCTGGCAGAAGGTGGAGCAGTACGTGCGCAAGGTCTACCGCAACAGCGGTTACCAGGAAGTGCGCGGCCCGCAGATCATGGATGTGAGCCTGTGGAAACGCTCCGGGCACTGGGACAACTACCAGGAAAACATGTTCTTCACCGAGTCCGAGAAACGGACCTACGCGGTGAAGCCCATGAACTGCCCGGGCCACGTACAGATCTACAACGCCGCCCTGCACAGCTACCGGGACCTGCCGATCCGCTACGCGGAATTCGGCGGCTGCCACCGCAACGAGCCCTCCGGTGCCCTGCACGGCATCATGCGGGTGCGCGCCTTTACCCAGGACGACGGCCATATCTTCTGCACCGAGGATCAGGTGGAAGGGGAAGTCACCGCCTTCCACAAACAGGCCATGGCGGTGTACGCCGACTTCGGCTTTGAGAACATCTCGGTGAAGCTGGCCCTGCGCCCGGAAAAACGCATCGGCACCGATGAAGCCTGGGACAAGGCGGAAAACGGCCTGCGCGCGGCGCTCAGCAACGCCGGCGTGGAATGGGAGGAGCTGCCCGGCGAGGGCGCCTTCTACGGTCCCAAGATCGAGTACCACCTCAAGGATTCCATCGGCCGCGCCTGGCAGATGGGCACCGTGCAGTTCGACCCGATGATGCCCGAGCGGCTCGACGCGGAGTACGTGGACGAGCACTCCCAACGGCAGCGGCCGATCATGCTGCACCGGGCCATCGTCGGCTCCATGGAACGCTTTATCGGCATTCTCATCGAGCACCACGCCGGCCATCTGCCGCTGTGGCTGGCGCCGGTGCCGGTGGTGATCGCCACCATCACCAACGCCGCCGACGACTATGCCCAGACCGTAAAGGAACAGCTGGAAGCCGCCGGCGTGACCGTGGAAATGGACCTGCGTAACGAGAAGATCGGCTACAAGGTGCGCGAGCACTCCCGCGCCAAGATCCCGGTGATCCTGGTACTCGGCAAGCAGGAAGCGGAGGAGCGCCAGGTGGCGATCCGCCGGCTGGGTTCCAAGGACACCGAAACCCTGGCCCTGGACCAGGCGGTGGCCGACCTGGCCGCCGCCACCCGGCTGCCGCTCTGACGGAGCGACCGTAGGAGCCCCCGTAGGAGCGACTTCAGTCGCGATCAGCGCTTGCGGTAGCAGAGAGCTATCGCGACTGAAGTCGCTCCTACAAATACCTACGGGCCCGCCCCAGCGTTTGGAGGCACCATGTTCAAAGAGAACGAACAGCAGGCGGAAGGGTTCAGCGTGCCGCTGGGCGCGGCGCTGGACGACCTGGCGTTCAACGATGCCGGCCTGGTGCCGGTGATCGCCCAGCAGCACGACAGCGGCGAGGTGCTGATGTTCGCCTGGATGAACCGGGAGGCCATCGAGGAGACCCTGCGCACCGGGCGGGTCTGTTATTACTCGCGCTCCCGGGGCAAGCTGTGGCGTAAGGGGGAGTCTTCCGGCCAAGTGCAGATGCTGCGCGAACTGCGCGTGGACTGCGACGGTGACGTGCTGCTGGCGCGGGTGGACCAGACCGGCCCGGCCTGCCACACCGGCCGTCGCGACTGTTTCTACTGGAAGCTGGACGGCGAGAAGGCGACCATCGACAAAGCACCGCTGATCGACCCGGCGGACCTTTACAAGAACTGACCACGGACGAAGTGCCTGTTCCATGCTGACATTGCACAACACCCTCACCGGACAGAAGGACGTTTTCCAGCCGCTGGACCCGGAGCGCGTGACGCTCTATGTGTGCGGCCCCACGGTCTATAACTACGTCCATATCGGCAACGCCCGCCCGGTGGTGGTGTTCGACGTGCTCTACCGGCTGCTGGCGCGGCTTTATCCCAAGGTGGTCTACGCCCGTAACATCACCGATATCGACGACAAGATCATCAACGCCTGCGCCGACTCCGGCGAGACCATGGAGGCCCTTACCGGCCGGTTCACCGCCGCCTTTCGCGAGGACATGGCCGCCCTGGGCGCCCTGGAGCCGTCGATCACGCCCCTGGCTACCGACCATATCGGCGACATGATCGCCATGATCGAAACCCTGATCAGCAAGGGCCATGCCTATGAGTCCCAGGGCCATGTGCTGTTCGCGGTGCAGTCCATGCCCGACTACGGCAAGCTCTCCGGGCGCAACCTGGAAGACATGCTGGCCGGCGCCCGGGTGGAAGTGGCCGACTACAAGCGCCACCCCGGCGACTTCGTGCTGTGGAAACCCAGCAGCGACGACCAGCCCGGCTGGGACTCCCCCTGGGGGCGCGGCCGCCCGGGCTGGCACATCGAATGCTCGGCGATGATCCACCGCCACCTGGGCGACGTGATCGACATCCACGGCGGCGGCCAGGACCTGATTTTCCCGCACCACGAAAACGAGATCGCCCAGGGCTGCTGCGCCCATGGCACCGAGTACGTGCGCTACTGGATGCACAACGGCTATATCAATATCGACGGCGAGAAGATGTCCAAGTCCCTGGGCAACTTCCGGCTGGTGCGCGACCTGCTGCAGCACTATCCCGGCGAGGTACTGCGCTTCGCCCTGCTGTCCAGCCACTACCGCTCGCCGCTGAACTTTTCCGTGGAGCTGCTGGAGCAAGCACGCAGCAGCCTGGATTCGCTTTACTACGCGCTGCTGGGCCGGGGCCGCATCGTGCGCGCCGACCCGGATTACCGGCTGCCCGACGACCACCCGGTGGTCACCGCCCTGCTCGACGACCTGAACACCTCCGAGGCGATCAGCGCCCTGCACGCGGTGGCCGCCCGCCTGAACAAGGCGGAGCCGGACGACAAACCGGCACTGAAGGCGGAACTGCTGGCCGGCGCCGGCCTGCTGGGCCTGCTCGACGCGGACCCCACCGGCTGGTTCCAGAACAAGCAGGGCGGCGGCGAGGACGATCTGGACAACGCCACCATCGACGCCCTGGTGGCGGAGCGTAACCAGGCCAAGAAAGACCGGGATTTCGCCCGCGCCGACGACATCCGCGACCAGCTCAAGAACGCCGGCATTCAGCTCGAGGACACCCGCGAGGGGACCCGCTGGACCCGCGGCTGAGGGCCGGCCGGCGCCGGAGCCCGCGCTGGTTTTTGTTATAGTGTTCGGTTTATGATGGCTCGTTGAATTCACCTCCGTCTGCGGATGTCGCCGTGAAACCCGTTTTGCTTGCCGGTCTGCGGTTTTACCAACTGGTGCTCAGCCCCTGGGTGGGCAACCAGTGCCGCTTCTATCCGACCTGCTCGGAGTACGCCCGGCAGGCGGTGGAAACCCATGGCAGCCTGCGCGGCAGCGCCCTGGCGGCCAAACGGCTGTGCAAGTGCCACCCCTGGCATCCCGGCGGCTTCGACCCGGTGCCCGGCCGGGAAACCGACCATGACTGAGCGCCGCCCCCACCTTCGCCTGTGGCTCGCCGCCCTGCTGCTTACGGCGCAGACCCTGGTGGCCTGGCACGGACCCAGTCATATTCTCGACGGCCATGGCCACGGCCCGGTGGCTCAGCAGGACTGCCAGGCACTGCACGGCCATGGCCTGGCCTGCGCGCCGACCGCTGATCTGCCGCCAGCACGCTTCACCCCCGCGCTCGCCGTTACGCCTCCGGTGGGCGCCCCCGATATCCTGCTGCCCCGGGTCCACCCCGCCCGCGCCCCACCGGTTTTCTCCTGATACCAACCCTTTGACGTTGTTCACACGGACCTTACCGGCATAACACCCCGGCCGTGCCTGTATCCAGGAGAGACCATGAAACGCGCAATTTTCCCCATGGCGGCCGCCACCCTGGCCGCCATGGGCGGGTCAGTGGCGTTTGCCCAGCCCGCTGATTCCAACGAAGCCCGCCTCGACGCGGTGGAAGTGTCCGCCCTGCCCCTGGGCAGCGATGCCAACCTGACCCCAGCCTCCTACGACCTGCTAGAAGACGACCTGCTGTTCCAGCAAAGCGAAGCGACCCTGGGCGATACCCTCAATGGCCTGCCCGGCGTGCACGCCGACACCTTCGGCGGCGGCAGCAGCCGGCCGGTGATTCGCGGCCAGACCGCGCCCCGGGTCAGCGTGCTGTCCGACGGCGCCCAGTTGTTCGATATGTCCGCCATCTCACCGGACCACGCCACCACCGTGGAGCCCATGCTCAGCCGCAAGGTGGAAGTGCTGCGCGGCCCGTCCACGCTGCTGTACGGCGGCGGCGCCATTGGCGGCGTGGTCAACGTGCTCGACAACAAGATTCCCACCCGCATGCCCGACGGGCCGGTGGAGGGATTCTTCGAAGGCCGCGGCAATACCGTGGCCGATGAAGGCGCCGCCGCCTTCGGCCTGACCACCCGTGCCGGCGACAACCTGGCCCTGCACGTGGAAGGGGCACGCCGGGACGCGGACGACTACGAGGTCAACGGTTTCACCGAGAAGACCATCGACGGCACCTGGGCGAAAAGCGACAACGGCAGCGTCGGCCTGTCCTGGATCGGTGACCGGGGTTATCTGGGCCTGGCCTATTCCTACCGGAGCGATCAGTACGGCCTGCCCGGCCACAGCCACGAGTTCGAGGGCTGCACCGCCAATGGCTCCAGCCTGGAGTGCGCCGAGGAAGAGCACGACCACGAGCATGGCGAACACGAAGCCCCGTTCGTGGACCTGGACAGCCGCCGGGTGGATCTGCGCGGCGAGTACCGGCAGCCGGTGGCCGGCATCGAGGCGGTACGCCTGCGCGCCAGCCACACGGATTATCGCCACCACGAGATCGAGGAAGGCGCCATCGGCACCACCTTCCGCCACCGGGGCGTGGACGCCCGGGTGGAAGCGGAGCACGCACCGGTGCTGGGCTGGCGCGGCACCTTCGGCACCCAGTTCACCGACGGGCAGATCGAAACCAGCGGCGAGGAAGCGGTGGTTCCAAAAACCGATACCCGCACCGCGGCGGTGTTCGCGGTGGAGCGCTACCGCTTCAATGAGCGCTGGCAGTTGGAAGCCGGTGCCCGCCTGGAACACCAGAAGCTGGACCCGGACGACGCCGACCGGCCGCTGCCTTCCTACAGCGAGTCCGCCACCTCCCTGTCCACGGCGCTGACCTGGGCGTTCCGCCCGGACTACAACGTGTCCGTGTCCCTGGCCCGGTCCGAACGGCTGCCCCAGGCCCAGGAGGTGTATGCCCGGGGCGTGCACCTGGCCACCAACACCTACGAGTGTGGCCTGCTGGCGGACACCTTCACCTGCGGCGGCGCCGGCAACGACTCCAGCCTGAAAACCGAGACCTCCTACAACGCTGGCATCAACCTGCGCAAGGTGAGCGGTGACCTGACCTTCAACCTGGGCCTGTTCCACAACCGGGTGGACGACTACGTCTACGCCCGCACCCTGGATCAGATCGAGGAATTCCGCCTGATCAAATACAGCCAGGCGGACGTGGAATTCACCGGCGCCGAAGCGGAGGCCACCTACCAGTGGACCGACCGCGTCTCCACCACCCTGTTCGGCGACACCGTGCGCGCCGAGTTCAAGGACGGCGGCGACAGCCTGCCGCGCATCCCGGCCCACCGGCTGGGCGCCCGGGTAAACACCTTCTGGCGCGCGTTCGACGGCGAAGTGGAGTTCTACCGGGTGTTCGCCCAGGACGACATCGCCGCCTTCGAGACCCGCACCCCGGGCCACGACATGCTCAATGCCACGGTGAGCTACACCTTCACC
>CENV01050709.1_pt1 | contig 26162 bp, 27 predicted proteins | sample 530231 | NCBI WGS metagenome assembly CENV01 (sample SAMEA2619815, study PRJEB7988) | marine metagenome | biome: marine biome (ENVO:00000447); feature: surface water layer (ENVO:00002042); material: "saline water (ENVO:00002010), including plankton (ENVO:xxxxxxxx)" | depth 5 m | reverse complement strand
AGTCTACCACCTTCATTGGTGTCCAAGATCATTAGGCCACTTCAGTTCCCGGAAGGGCGTCGCGCCCTGAGCCGCGCCCCGGCTGGAGCGAAATTTCCCGCCAAAGCACGATGAACCTTTTTATACGCGCTCTCGGGATCGTATTTGCCCCGATCAACGACGCAACAGGCCATGGCCGGCGGCGACAGGTGCTGCCAGTATGCGGAACATCATTTCAATAAAACTGTCGCGAAAACGGGAGAGCACGATGATCGGAATTACCGCCGTAATGACCGCCACGCCGGGCCAGGGTGACCAGCTGGTGGCCGCCATGCAAAAGATCGCCGCCGAAGTGGTCAAGGAAGAGGGCAACCATTGCTACCTGGTGCACCAGTCCCTGGACGACGCCGACACCCTGCTGATCTACGAGCAATACAGCGACGAAGCGGCTCTGCAGGCCCATCGGGAGCACATGAAGGAACTGGGCGGCGGCCTCAAGGGCCTGCTGGCCGGCCGCCCGGACGTGAAGCTGTTCGCGCTGAAGGACTGATCACGGGTCTTGCGGACCCCACCATCGACGGGCCCGGCGCAGCACCGGCTCGTCGATCATCTCACCGTCCAGCTGGAACGGCAGGGCCCGGTGCCCGGCGGCTTCCAGCACCCGCCGGGCCCAGTCCCGTTGCGCCTCGCTCAGGGTGAAGGCATGGTGCACCGGCTCGATCTGCGCCGGGTGAATGCAGAGCATGCCACCGAACCCCATCTGCGCCGCCCGGCGCGCCCGATCACGCACCGGTTGCGGGTCCCGGAACCCGGGCATCACGCTTTCCAGCGGCGGCGCCAGCCCCCGGGCGCGGCTGTGCAGCAGCACCTGTACACGCAGCTGGTCGAGCACCGTGTCGGCGCCTTCGCTTTGGTCTTCCAGGCCCAGGTCCAGGGCGCTGTCCAGGGCGCCGAAGGCGAGCCGTTCCAGCCCCGGCGTGGCGGTCAGCGCCGCCAGGGCGAGCACGCCGGCGGCGCTTTCCACCAGCGCCCAGAGCGGCTTGCCAAGGGCGGCCACGGTGGCCAGGTCGTTGCTCCGTTCCGCCTTGGGTAGCATCACGCCATGCACCGCCGGCCAGGCCGCGCACAGCGCCAGGTCGTCCTCGAACCAGGGGCTGTCGGCGGCATTGACGCGCACCCACAGGGGCGCGCCGCCGGGGTCGTCGGCCAGCGCCCGGGCCAGGTCCGCCCGGGCGGCGTCCTTGTGCTCCGGGGCCAGCGCGTCCTCCAGGTCCAGGATGATGGCGTCGGCGCCGCTGGCGCGGGCCCGGGCGATCCGGTCCAGGCGGCTGGCGGGCACGAACAGGGCGGAGCGCACCACCGGGGCGGTCATCCGATCACCCCCTGCCGGCGCAGCCGGTCCCGGTGGCCGGGGTCGAAGCCCAGGCCACCGAGGATGGCGTCGGTGTGCTCGCCCAGATCCGGCACCGCGCCCATGCGCGGCGCCCAGGCGTTGCTGACGCCGGGGGGCAGCAACGCCGGCAGCGGGCCCTTGGGGCTGCCGATTTCGGTCCAGCGGCGTCGTGCCGCCAGCTGCGGATGCCGCCACACGCCGTCCATGTCGTTGACGTGGGCATTGGCGATGCCGGCCCGGTCCAGCCGCCCCAGCACCTCCTCCGCGTCCAGCCCGGCGAACTCGGTGAGGATCAGCGCCTTGAGCGCGGCCCGGTGGCGTACCCGCAGGGAATTGGAGGCGAAGCGCGGGTCCCCGGCCAGCTCCGGCTGGCCCAGTACCTGGTCGCAGAACAGGTTCCATTCCCGCTCGTTCTGCAGGCCCAGCATCACGGTGCCGCCGTCGCCGGTGTCGAACGGGCCGTAGGGGTAGATGGTGGCGTGGGCGGCGCCGCTGCGCGGCGGTGGCGCGGCGCCCTCGAAGGCGTAGTAGAGCGGGTAGCCCATCCATTCCACCAGGCTTTCCAGCATGGACACGTCGATGCGGCTGCCCTGGCCGGTGTGCTGGCGCATCAACAGGGCGGACAGAATGTGGCTGTAGGCGTACATGCCGGCGGCGATATCGGCGATGGAACAGCCGGCCTTGGCCATCTGCTCGTCATTGCCGGTCACCGAAAGAAAGCCGCCTTCGCTCTGGATCAGCAGGTCGTAGGCTTTCTTGTCCTGGTAGGGGCCGCCTTCACCGTAGCCGGAAATATCGCACACGATCAGTGCCGGATGGCGGGCGTGCAGGGTGTCGAAATCCAGCCCCAGGCGGGCGGCGGCCCCGGGGGCCAGGTTCTGCACCAGCACGTCGGCCTGCTCCAGCAGCCGCTCCAGCACCGGCCCGGCATCGCCGTGTTTGAGGTCCAGGGTGAGGCTCTCCTTGGAGCGGTTGGTCCACACGAAGTGGGACGCCAGGCCGCGCACGCGCTCGTCGTAGCCACGGGCGAAATCGCCCACGCCGGGCCGCTCGATCTTGATCACCCGGGCGCCCAGGTCCGCCAGTTGCCGGGTGCAGAAGGGCGCGGCGATGGCATGCTCCAGGCTGACCACGGTGACGCCCTCCAGGGGGCGCGAAGGGGAGTCGGTCATGGTGGAATCTCCTCGGCGGGCGTTCAGAACGAGCGTGGCAGTTCGAGCAGATGCTCGGCCACGTAGGACAGAATCAGATTGGTGGAGATCGGCGCCACCTGGTAGAGCCGGGTCTCGCGGAACTTGCGCTCCACGTCGTACTCGCAGGCGAAGCCGAAACCGCCGTGGGTTTGCAGGCAGGCGTTGGCCGCTTCCCAGGAGGCCTTGGCGGCCAGGTATTTGGCCATGTTGGCGCTGGCGCCGGCGGGCTGGCCGGCGTCGTATTCCCGGCAGGCGCGCCAGCGCATCAGGTCGGCGGCCTCCACCTCGATGTGCGCTTCGGCGATGGGGAATTGAATGCCCTGGTTCTGACCGATGGGGCGGCCGAACACTTCCCGCTGGCGGGCATAGTCACTGGCCTTCTCGATGAACCAGCGGCCATCGCCGATGCACTCGGCGGCGATCAGGGTGCGCTCCGCGTTGAGGCCGTCGAGGATATAGCGGAAGCCCTTGCCTTCCTCTCCGATCAGATTTTCCGCCGGAATTTTCAGGTCGTCGAAGAACAGCTCGTTGGTGATGTGGTGCACCATGTTCTCGATGGGCCGCACGGTGAGGCCATTGCCGATGGCCTGGTGCAGATCCACCAGAAAGATCGACATGCCGTCGGTTTTTTTCTTCGCCTGATCCAGTGGCGTGGTGCGCGCCAGCAGGATCATCAGGTCGGAATACTGAACCCGGGAGATCCACACCTTCTGGCCGTTGATCCGGTAGTGGTCGCCCTGGCGCACGGCGGTGGTTTTGATCTTGGTGGTGTCGGTGCCGGTGGTGGGTTCGGTGACCGCCATGGATTGCAGCCGCAGCTCACCGCTGGCCAGGCGCGGCAGGTACTCGCGTTTCTGCGCCTCGGAGCCGTTCCGCAGCAAGGTGAACATGTTGTACATCTGGCCGTGCACGGTGCCGGAGTTGCCGCCGCAGCGGTTGACCTCCTCAAGGATCACCGAGGCCTCCGCCAGGCCCAGGCCGGAGCCGCCATATTCCTCGGGGATCATCGCCGCCAGCCAGCCGGCCTCGGTGAGGGCGGCGACGAATTCCTCCGGGAACCCCTTGGCCTGGTCGATGCGGCGCCAGTAGTCGTCGCCGAAGCGCTCGCACAGGCCGCGCACCCCTTCCCGAATCTGTGCCAGGGCCTGGGCATCGTGCTCAATCATGTGTCTCTCCCGATCTTGTTGTTAGCTGTGAAAACGCACCGGACCACCGGCGCCCAGGCTCCAGACCCGGGCGATCAGCTGGTCGGCGCGCGCCGCGTTGGTGTTGCCGCCGAAGGCGGCCAGGCGCCGGAACTTGTCTTCCAGTTCCGGGCGCGAAAGGGTGTTGCCCGGGTCGCCCTTGGGCTCGTCGATGGCGCCGTGCAGGGTGCGTCCGTCCACGGTTTCCACGGTGATCCGGCCCAGCCAGCGGGCCGGGTAGGCCTGGTCCACCTCCGCGTCCAGGGTCATGCGCACCCGGTCACGGACCGCCGCCACCGCCGGGTCGTCCAGGGGAATACCGTGGAATTCCCCGAGCCCGGCGCGGCCGTGCAGGGCGATCAGCGCCAGCACCGTGCCCATGGAAAACTTGGCCTGATGGACGGTGCGCGGGGTGTCCACCCGGCCCAGCACGTCCAGGGCGCCCTGGTGCACCCGGGCGGTGACGCCACGGATCTGGTCCGCCACCAGCCGTTCCCGGGCCATCAGGTCGAGCAGGGCATCCGCCGCCGGATGGGTGTGGCGGCAGGAGGCGTGGAACTTGAAGGAGGTCTCCGCCAGTGCCCAGCGCTGGCCCAGGCGATCGTCCAGAAAAGCGGCTTCGGCCCGGTCGGAGAGGCCGGCGGCCAGGCCCTGGTCGCCTTCCAGGATGTCGCGGGCGCCGGTCAGGCCGTCGGCGGTGAGACTGGCGGCGAGCACGCCGTCCGCCGCCGCCTTGGCGGTGTGCAGCTGTTTGGAGTCGGCCGCGTCGCGCAGAAATTCCCACAGCCCGGCGGCCTGGGTGCCGGCGGTGCCGAGCAGATGGGTGAAGCGTTCCTGGTCGAAGTCCAGCAGCTTGCCGGCGGCCACCGCCGCCGCCAGGGTGCCCACGGTGCCGGTGGTGTGGAACACCCGGTAATGGGAGCGCCCCAGAAACTCACCGATGCGGATGCCCGCCTCGTAGCCGGCCACCGCCGCCGTGATCAGGTCGCGGCTGTCGCGGCCCCGCTCCTGGGCCAGGGCCAGGGCGGCGGGGAACACCACGGTGGCCGGGTGCAGCACCGAGCTGTTGTGCAGGTCGTCCTGCTCCACCACATGGGAGGCGGCGCCGTTCACCAGGGCGGCGAAGTAGGGCGAGGTGGTGGTGCCGTCCACCAGGGTTTCGCAAGGCCCATTGGCCGGCCCCATGCGCCGGGCGTAGCCCGCGAACAGGGGCACCGGCGGTTGCCCGGCACCGGCCAGCAGCGAGCCCAGCCAGTCGAGAAACAAATCCTCCGCCCGTGCCACCACCGCGTCAGGCAGATCTTCAAAACGCAGGGCGGCCAGGAAGGCGGTGAGGTTTTCCGTGTGTTGGCTCATTAAGTCTGTTCCTCGAATTGCACCTGGGCGGTCTGCGACTGGCCGTCCTGATCGGCGGCGAACAACCGGGCCCGGCCCGGCTCTTCATCCACGCCGCCCACCACGAAGGCGCCCGGGCACAACAAGGGCCGCAGGCCGCGAAAGCGGAAGTCGGTGGGCCGTGCCCCGGGGTGGGCCTGAAGGAAGGCCTCCAGCACCAGGGTGGCGATCAGCGGGCCGTGCACCACCAGGCCGGCGTAACCCTCGGTGGCGGTGGCGTAGGGCCAGTCGTAGTGAATCCGGTGACTGTTGAAGGTCACCGCGGAGTAGCGGAACAGCAGGGTCGCGTCCGGTTCGATGGTGCGCCGCCATTGCAGGGCGGGCAGGGGCTCGCCGGGACGGGCCGGCAGGGCACGGGGCTCCCGGTAGACCAGATCCTGCTGTTCATGGATCGCTTCCTCGCCGTCCTGCTCGTAATGGTGCTCCACGGTCACGAAGATCATGGCGCCGGCGTCACGGCCCTCCTTGCGCTCAATCCGGGTCACCCGGCTGTGGCGCCGGGCCGGCTGGCCGACCCGCAACGGTCGCCGGAAGCTCAGGCGGCCACCGGCCCACATCCGCTGCAGACCGGGCATCGGCGGCAGGAAGTCGCCGCCCAGGGGGTGACCGTCCGGGGACAGACGCTCCGCCGGCGCCGCCGGCTGAAAAAAGGCCCAATGCCACAGCCAGGGCAGCGCCTCCCCCTGGCCCGGCGCGGGCCGTCCCAGGGTGGCGGCCACCCGGGCCACGGCGCCGGGATCGAGGGCATCCACCTGATGCTGTTCGGCCCCCAGCCAGGCCTCCGGTTGATCAGAACCCATGCACGAATCCTTTTCCGTCTCGCTTTCTTTCGTATACTGTATACGGTATACATTGAGCGCTTCAACAAGAATAGCTTCAACAGAAATGAACGGCACAAACGAACGGGAGGAGTTATGTCGAACAGCAATCTGCTCGACGGCAAGGCGGTGGTGGTCACCGGCGCCGGCGGTGGCATCGGCCGGGATATCGCCCTGGCCATGGCGGCCCGGGGCGCCCGGGTGGTGGTCAACGACATCGGCGCATCGTTGAGCGGCGAGGGCAACGACGCCGGCCCGGCGCAACAGGTGGTGGAAGCGATCCGCGCCGCCGGCGGCGAAGCGGTGGCCAGCACCGACAGCGTGTCCGAGGCGGCCAGCGCCAACGCGGTGATCCAGACCGCCCTGGATCACTTCGGCCGCATCGACGGCGTGGTCAACAACGCCGGTATTCTCCGGGACCGTTTCTTTCACAAGATGAGCGTGGACGAATGGGATGCGGTGCTCAGGGTGCATCTCTACGGCGCCTTCTACATGAGCCGGGCGGCGGCGCCCCATTTCAAGGCCCAGGACGGCGGCGCCTTCGTGCACATGACTTCCACCTCCGGGCTGATCGGCAACCTGGGCCAGGCCAACTATTCCGCCGCCAAGCTGGGCGTGGCGGCGCTGTCCAAGTCCATCGCCCTGGATATGCAGCGCTTCAATGTGCGCTCCAACTGCATCGCCCCATTCGCCTGGAGCCGGATGACCGGTTCGGTACCGGCGGACAGCGAAGAAGAAAAACAGCGAGTGGAGCGCTTCAAACAGATGACCCCGGCCAAGATCGCGCCGTTGGCGGTGGCCCTGGTGGGCGACGCCACCGCCGATGTGAGCGGGCAGATTTTCGCGGTGCGCAACAACGAGATTTTTCTGATCAGCCAGCCCCGGCCGGTGCGCTCGGTGCACAACAGCGATGGCTGGACGCCGGAGACCGTGTTGTCCCAGGCGCTGCCCGCGCTGCGCGCCAGCTTCCACCACCTGGACAAGTCCGCGGACGTGTTCTGCTGGGACCCGATCTGACCCCGCTTTTCGGAGACAACCGACCATGAACGACCACGCAGTGAGCCGGCCCGCGCCGGCGGCCCGTGTTTACGCCGACGCCCTGGCGGAGGGCCAATTCCGGATTCAACGTTGCCGCGCCTGTGGCAGCGCCATTTTCTATCCCCGCGAACTGTGCCCGGAGTGCGGCGCCGGCGAGCTGGACTGGTTCGCCCCCAGCGGCCGGGGCACGGTCCATGCCACCACCACCGTGCGCCGCAAGCCGGAGGCCGGCGGCGACTACAACGTGGCGCTGATCGACCTGGAAGAGGGCCCCAGACTGATGAGCAGGGTGGAAGGGATCGCCGCCGAGGCGGTGCGCATCGGCCTGCCGGTACAGGCCCGGGTGGCGGTAACGGAAGGTGAGGGGCTGCTGCTGTTCGACGCGGTGGCATCCAACAACGCCGGGGAGAGCGACCATGAATAATGCCAGCCTGAGCCAGCTGCGCGGCAAGACCGCCATCGCCGGCGTCGCCACCTTCGGTTGCGGTGAAGCCCCCGGCTACAGCGATATGGACCTGCTGGCCAACGCTGCCCGCCGGGCGGTGGCCGACGCCGGCCTGACCATGAACGACATCGACGGCCTCTGTACCGCCAGCGTGCTGGCCACCATGTGGCCCATGGAAGTGGTGGAGCACCTGGGCATCAACGCCCGTTTTATCGACGGCACCATGATCGGCGGTTCCAGCTTCGTGGCCCATCTGATGCCGGCCATGCTGGCGCTGGAAGCCGGCCAGTGTGACGCCGTGCTGGTGTGCTACGGCAGCGCCCAGCGCACCTCCACGCTGAACCGCAAGGAAGTGGCCAAGGCCCGCCGCCGCATGGACCCGCAACCCTACGAGCATCCCTATGAGCCGATTCTGCCGTTGTCCGCCTATGCCCTGGCGGCGTCCCGGCACATGCACGAATTCGGCACCACCCGGGCGCAACTGGCGGAGGTGGCGGTGTCCGCCCGGGAATGGGCGCGGCTCAATCCGGACGCCTTCATGCGCGACCCGCTCACCGTGGACCAGGTGCTCGCCTCGCGGATGGTGTCCGACCCGCTCACGGTGCGGGATTCCTGCCTGGTCACCGACGGTGGCGGCGCCTATGTGCTGGTGCGCGCCGAGCGCGCCCGGGACCTGCCCAGGCCGCCGGTGTACGTGCTGGGTAGCGGCACGGCGGTGTGGCACCGGCAGATTTCCTCGATGCCGGACCTGACCGTCACCGCCGCCCGGCAATCCGGCGAGCAGGCCTATGCCATGGCCGGGCTGGCCGCCGCCGACATGGACATGGCGCAACTCTATGACGCCTTCACCATCAACACGCTGCTGTTCCTGGAGGACCTGGGGTTCTGCGCCAAAGGGGAGGGCGGTGCCTTCGTCGCCGATGGCCATATCCGTCCCGGCGGCAGCTTGCCGGTGAACACCAACGGGGGCGGCCTGTCCTGGGGCCACCCGGGCATGTACGGCATCTTCGCCACCATCGAAGCGGTGCGTCAGTTGCGTGGCGAGGCCGGCGACCGCCAGGTGGCCGCACCGGCCACCGCCATCGTGCAAGGCAATGGCGGCACCCTGTCGAGCCAGTCCACCGCGATCCTGGGCACCGGCGACACGCTCTGATCGCGCTTTTGGGCTGAGTACTTTTGGCGGAATCCGGTTGGCGGAACCCTTCATGCCGGCGCCGGCAACACACCGGTCGATGAACGGTTCCGCCAAGCGCTTTGGCGGCTATCGCCATAGGCGTATTCGTGGGCCCCGGACCATGCTTAGCGGTGCGCCAAACCAACCATAACGATCGAATAACAATGAGGAGGTGCATCTTGAGCACCGATACCCGCGCGTCGCAAACGGCGCCGCTCCGGTCGCCGTCCCCCGGCCGGCGTTTCAATCGCGGCGAGATCCTGGTGGCGGTCGCGTTCACCCTGGTGGGCCTGGCGGTGGCGGGCATCGCCGGCGGCTATGATCTGGGCGATCTGCGTCGCATGGGGCCGGGTTATTTCCCGATGATTCTCGGGCTGCTGCTGGCCGCCATCGGCGTGGCGCTGATCATCGAGGTGGTGCGCTCGGACAATCCGCCGCCGCCGCTGTTGATGCGTCCCTTCGTGATGCTGTCCCTGGGCATCATCAGTTTTGCCCAGCTGGTGGAGCGGGCCGGGATGGTGCCGGCGGTGTTCAGTCTGGTGGTGCTCAGTGCCCTGGGTGAACGCACCCTGCGGCCCCTGTCGATCCTGGTGATCGCGGTGCTGATGTCGGCGGTGAGCGTGCTGTTGTTCATTGAGGCGCTCGGCATTCCGGTGCCGGTGTTTCCGGAGTAGCGGCCATGGATCTGTGGAACAATATTGTGCTCGGGCTCAACGAAGCCCTGACCCTGGAAACCTTCCTGTTCTGTTTTATCGGCGTGACCATCGGCACCTTTGTCGGCGTGTTGCCGGGCATCGGTGCCCTGGCGGCGATTTCCCTGGCGTTGCCGATCACCCACCATTTTGATCCCACCGCCGCCCTGGTGATGCTGGCGGGTATTTTCTACGGCACCATGTACGGCGGCTCCACCGCCGCCATTCTGCTGAACCTGCCGGGCAGCATCACATCGGCGGTGACCTGCATCGACGGTTTTCCCATGGCCCGTAACGGCCGCGCCGGCATTGCCCTGTTCGTCACCGCCATCGCTTCCTTCGTGGGCAGTTCCTTCGCCATCGTGGTGGTGATGGGGTTCGCCCCGGTGGTGGCGGCGTTCGCGGTGAAGTTCAGCGCCTATGAATACTTCGCGATCATGCTGCTGGGGTTGATGGCGGCGTCGTCCCTGGCCAGTGGCTCGCCGCTCAAGGGCGTGGCCATGGTGATCGTGGGCGTGGTGTTGGGGCTGATCGGCACCGACGTGACCTCCGGCCAGTACCGCTTCACCTTCGGTTTGGAAGGCCTCGCCGACGGCGTCAATCTGATCGCCATCGCCATGGGTCTGTTCGGCATCGGCGAGATTCTCGCCAACGTTGGGCGAGACCCCGGCGAACGGCGGCGCCCGGAGAAGGTAACCCTGCGTTCGATGATGCCGGACCGGGACGATTGGCGGCGATTCTGGATGCCCGCCGGCCGGGGTTCCCTGCTGGGCACGGTGATCGGCGTGCTGCCCGGCGTTGGCGCGGTGCTGTCGTCTTTTCTTGCCTACATTGGCGAGAAAAAGATTTCCCGTCAGCCGGAGCGTTTCGGCAAGGGCGCCATCGAAGGGGTGGTGGCGCCGGAGGCCGCCAATAACGCGGCCACCCAGAGTGGTTTTATTCCCACCCTGACCCTGGGCATTCCCGGCGACGCGGTGATGGCGCTGCTGCTTGGCGCCATGATGCTGCACGGTATCGTGCCGGGCCCGCGCTTTATCACCGAGAACCCGGAAATGTTCTGGGGACTGATCATGAGCTTTTGGGTGGGCAATCTCTTATTGTTGGTGCTTAACATTCCGTTGATCGGTTTATGGGTACGGATGGTGTCCATTCCCTACCAGATTCTCTATCCGATTATTCTGGTGTTCGTGTGCGTGGGCGTGTACAGCGCGCGCAACAATGTGTTCGATCTTTATGTGGCGCTGTTTTTCGGGTTGGTGGGCTATGTGCTCAACGCCTTTCGTTATCCGGCGGCGCCGCTGTTGCTGGGCTTCGTGCTGGGGCCGGCGCTGGAGGAACACCTGCGCCGCGCGCTGTTATTGTCGAGGGGGGATTTCATGGTGTTCATGGAACGGCCGCTGAGTGCCACCCTGATCGTCGTCAGCATTCTGATTTTCCTGTTTTCCCTGCGCCATCTGGTCGGGCGCGGTATCCGGGTGGCCAGGGGGGCGGACGGATGACCCCGAGCTGCGCGCCACCCACTCACACCATCGCCATTTCCCATGTGATCGAGATCACCGAGGGCGCCCGCGACCAGGGCGTGGACGTGCGCCGGCTACTGCGGCGTGCCGGTATCTCGCCGTCGCTGCTGGAAACGCCCCTGTCGCGGGTGTCCCAGGAGCAGTACGCCCGTCTGTTGTCACTGCTCGGGCGCACCCTGCGGGATGAATATTTCGGCTTGTGCAGTCAGCCGGTGCGGCTGGGCGCGTTCGCCCATATATGCCGGGAACTGATCGATTGCGGCACCCTGGGCGAAGCCATGCGCAAGGGCTTCTCGTTCTATCATCTGATGCTCGATGATTTCGTGGCGCGGCTCACCGTGCAACGGGGGGTGGCCAGGGTGATGATTCATCAGGACGGCCCGGACCCCCTGGCGGCCCATTACGCCCGCCGCACCTTTATGTTTTTTTCCTGGGGGCTGGCCTCCTGGCTGGTGGCTCGGCGTCTGCCGCTGCGGGCGGTGCACTATCAGCAGCCGGGGCCGGGCAGCGGCACCGACCCCTATGTGATGTTCCAGGCGCCGGTGTTTTATGACCAGCCGCGCTTCGGTTACGAATTCGATGCCCGCTGGCTGGACCTGCCGGTGGTGCAGAACCGGCTCAGCGTGGAGGAATTTTTCCAGCAGGCGCCGGCCAATCTGCTGGTGCGTTATCGGGACGAAACTTCGGTCACCGAGCGCATTCGCCGCCTGCTGCGCAAGCACCTGGACAGCGGCCTGCCGACCCTGGAGCAGGTCGGCGACACCCTTGGTATGACGCCGCAGACCCTGCGTCGGCGGCTGCGCGCGGAGGGTCAGACCTATCAGGGACTGAAGGATCGCCTGCGCCGCGACGCGGCCATTGAATACCTTTCCAATCCGGAACTGCAATTGCAGGACGTGGCGTTCCGGCTGGGCTTTTCCGAGCTCAGCACCTTCCATCGTGCGTTCAAGAAATGGACCGGGCTGCCCCCCGGTGAATACCGCTACACCCATCTCAGCTACACCCATCTCAAAACCCGTGCCCATCGCGGCCAGATTGTTGAGTTCGGCCAATCAATTTGAGGGGTCGCGCCATGCCCCCGGTTAAGGCCCCACGGCAACATGACCCCAATGAGATGGGAGACAACAATGAAAGAACGCGTGTACGTGGCCGGGGTCGGCATGATCCCGTTCAGCAAGCCGGGAAAAAGTGAGTCCTATCACCTGATGGCGGCCCAGGCCGCCAGCGCCGCCCTGAAGGACGCCGGCATCGAATACCACCAGGTGCAGCAGGCCTACGCCAGCTATGTGTACGGGGATTCCACCAGCGGCCAGGCCGGTCTTTACCAGGTTGGCCTCACCGGCATTCCCATCGTCAACGTCAACAATAACTGCGCCAGCGGTTCCACCGCCCTGTTTCTGGCCCGCCAGGCGGTGGCCGCCGGTGCCGTGGAATGTGCCCTGGCGGTGGGCTTTGAGCAGATGACCCCGGGCGCCCTGAGCAGCCCGTTCAGCGACCGCCGTTCGGCGGTGGCCGGGCTGGTGGACGCCATGGTCGAGGTGCAGGACTACGACGACCAGGCGCCCCGGGCGGCGCAGTTTTTTGGCGGCGCCGGCCGCGATTACATGCGCGAGTACGGTGCCTCGCCGGAGACCTTCGCGCGGATTTCGGTGAAGGCCCGCCGCCACGCCGCCAACAATCCCTACGCGGTGTTCCGCGACGCCGTGACCCTGGAGCAGGTGCTGGACGCGCCGATGATTTTCGAGCCTCTGACCCGGCTGCAATGTTGCCCGCCCACCTGCGGCGCCGCCGCGGCGGTGGTGTGCTCGCCGGCCTTCGCCGCCCGCCATGGCCTGCGGGGCGCGGTACATATCGTCGCCCAGTCGATGACCACCGATATGCCCGGCACCTTCGAGAGCAAGGACATGCGCAAGGTGGTCGGCTATGAGATGACCGAGGTGGCCGCCGGCCAGGTCTACGAAGAGGCGGGTATCGGGCCCGGGGAGGTGGACGTGGTGGAACTGCACGACTGTTTCACCGCCAACGAACTGATCACCTACGAGGGCCTGGGCCTGACCGCGCCGGGCACCGCCGAGCGCTTCATTCTCGATGGCGACAACACCTACGGCGGCCGGGTGGTCACCAACCCCTCCGGTGGCCTGCTTTCCAAGGGCCACCCCCTGGGCGCCACCGGGCTGGCGCAATGCACCGAACTGGTCTGGCAGTTGCGCGGCGACGCCGGCCCCCGGCAGGTGGACGGTGCCCGGGTGGCGTTGCAGCACAACCTGGGCCTGGGTGGCGCCTGCGTGGTGACCCTGTACGGCAAGGACTGAGGAACGGCCATGATCGATACGTCTCATATCGGCGCCGCCTTGCCGGCGTTCGAGGTGGAGGTGGAGCGTGGCCGGCTGGCCCTGTTCGCCAAGGCCATCGGCCAGACCGACCCGCTCTATAGCGACCTGGAGGCGGCCCGCGCCGCCGGTCATCCGGATCTGCCGGTGCCGCCCACCTTCCTGTTTTGCCTGGAAATGGACGCCCCGGACCCGGCGGCGCTGCGCAAACGTCTGGATATCGACATCGCCCGGGTACTGCACGGCGAGCAGCGCTTCCGCTATCACCGCCCGGCCCATGCCGGCGACCGGCTGCGCTTCGAGCCGGTGATCGCGGACATCTATGCCAAGAAAGGCGGCGCCCTGGAATTCGTGGTGCGCGATACCCGGGTCAGTAACCAGCACGGTGAGGCGGTGGCGGACCTGCGCTGCGTCACCGTGGTGAGAAACCCGCAAGGAGCCGAGTCATGAGCGCCACCGCCACCTTCAAGCTGCCCGCCGCCGATCAGGCGCTGCCGGAACTGGCCGTGGGGCCGGTGTCGCGGCTCGATCTGGCGCTGTATTGCGGTGCCTCCGGCGATCACAACCCGATCCATGTGGACATCGACTTCGCCCGCCGGGCGGGCATGGACGATGTGTTCGCCCACGGCATGTTGTCGATGGCCTATCTGGGCCGGGTGCTCACCGACTGGGTGCCGCAATCCTGGATCGAGGACTACGCGGTGCGTTTCTCCGCCATCACGCCGGTGGGCGCGCGGCTCAGATGCAGCGCACGGGTGTCCGGGGTCAGCGCGCTGGACCACGGCTGGCGGCTGCGCCTGGTGCTGGCGGTGCTGGACCAGAACGACGAATTGAAGATCAAGGGCGAGGCCACCGTGCGGGTGCCCGCCGAGGCGATCAACACAGTGGAGAACGACCATGGGGAAGCTTGACGGCAAGGTGGCGCTGGTCACCGGTTCCGGCCGGGGTATCGGCCGGGAAATCGCCCTGAAACTGGCGGAGGAGGGCGCCGCGGTGGTGGTCAACGATCTGGACCCGGCGCCGGCCCAAGACACGGTGGCCGCCATCGAGGCCGCCGGCGGCCGGGCGGTGAGTTTCCCCGGCAGCGTCACCGACCCGGCGTTCGCCGAGGGGTTCGTGGCCACCGCCGTGGAATCCCTGGGCGGCCTGGACATTATCGTCAACAACGCTGGTTACACCTGGGACAACGTGATCCAGAAGATGGATGACGAACAGTGGTCGGCGATGCTCGACGTGCACCTGACCGCGCCGTTCCGGATTCTGCGCGCCGCCGCCCCCTACCTGCGCGAAAGCGCCAAGCGGGAAGCGGAGCAGGGCCGCGAGGTGTTCCGCAAGGTGGTCAATATCTCCTCCACCTCCGGGGTCATGGGCAACGCCGGCCAGGCCAACTATTCCGCCGCCAAGGCCGGGGTGATGGGCTTCACCAAGGCGATGGCCAAGGAGTGGGGACGCTACAAGGTGAACGTGAACTGCGTGGCCTTCGCGCTGATCAGCACCCGGCTCACCCAGGCCACCGAGGAACAGAAGACCGTCAACATCGAAGGCCGCGATATCAAGGTGGGCGTGTCCGGCAAAAACCTGCGCGCCGCCGAGGCCGGCATTCCCCTGGGCCGGGCCGGCACGCCCCGGGAAGCGGCGGACGCGGTCTATCTGTTCTGCACCCCGGAATCCAACTACATCAGCGGCCAGACCGTCATTTGCGGCGGCGGCCGCCCGTAAGGAGCGAGGATGAGCACTCCAGCACCCGCATGGATGAACGAGGACCTGCGCATTTTCCAGAGTTCCGTGCGCCGCATCTTCGAGAACGAGTTCGTGCCCCGTGAATCGCGCTGGCTGGCCCAGGGCTACCCGGACCGGGAGGTATGGCGGGAACTGGGCCGGCTGGGCCTGCTGTGCGCCGGTATTCCGGAACAGTACGGCGGCGCCGGCGGCGGCTTCGGCCACGAGGCGGTGATCTGCCAGGAGCAGTTCCGCGCCCAGTTGAACAGCTTCAGCCTCAACGTGCACAGCAATATCGTCGGCCACTACCTGCTCAACTACGGCAGCGAGGAGCAACGTCAGCACTGGCTGCCGTCCATGGCCAGCGGCGACACCGTGGCGGCCATCGCCATGAGCGAGCCCGGCGCCGGCTCCGACCTGCAGGCGGTGCGCACCACGGCGGTGGCGGACGGCGACGACTATGTGATCAACGGCGCCAAGACCTTCATCACCAACGGCTACCACGCCGAGTTGATCTGTGTGGTGGCCAAGACCGACCGGCAGGCCAAGGGCAGCCGTGGCATCTCCCTGATCCTGGTGGACACCCGGGAAGTGGAAGGTTTCCGGCGCGGCCGGCTGCTCAAGAAAATCGGCCAACGCGGCCAGGACACCGCCGAATTGTTTTTCGACAACGTGCGGGTGCCACGCCGGCAGTTGCTGGGCGGAGAGGAAGGGCGCGGTTTCGCCCAGCTGATGGAGCAGCTGCCCCGGGAACGCCTGCTGATCGCCATTGGCGCGGCGGCGGCCATGCGCCGGGCCATCGACGAGACCCTGGAGTACGTCAACCAGCGCCAGGTGTTCGGCCAGCGGCTTCTGGAGATGCAGAACACCCGCTTCAAACTCGCCGAGGCGCACACCCAGGCCACCGTGGCCGACTGCTTTATCGACCGCTGCATCCAGGGCGTTATCGACGGCACGCTGGATGTGCCCACCGCCGCCATGGCGAAGTGGTGGACCACCCAGCTGCATTGCCAGGTGGTGGACGAATGTCTGCAGCTGCACGGCGGCTACGGCTACATGGAAGAGTATCCGATCTCACGCATGTACACGGATGCCCGGGTGGGCAAGGTCTATGGCGGCGCCAACGAAATCATGAAGGAAGTGATCGCCCGGGACCTGGAACGTCGCTTCAACTGAGCGCCCTTGGAGACACCATGAATAACAATCATCTCCGCTTTTATCCCCGTGGCCTGGGCCACCCCATGACGGTGCCGTCGCTGACGCTGGCGGACAGCCTGGCGCAAATGGCCAGCCGTTTTCCGGACAAGCCGGCGCTGGTTTTTTACGACGCGGTGCTCAGCTATGCCCAGGTCCAGGACCGGGTGGAGCGGCTGGCCGGCTATCTGCGCCAGCGCTGGGGCGTGGTGCGCGGCGACCGGGTGCTGTTGCTGAGTCAGAATTGCCCGCAGTTCGTGATCGCCTTCTATGCGGTGACCGCCATCGGCGCGGCGGTGGTGCCGGTGAACGCCATGAGCACCACCGACGAACTGCGGCACTATGTGGACGACAGCGGCGCCCGGGTGGCGATCTGTGCCGAGGAGTTGTACCCGGCCCTGCGCGGCTGCGTGGACAACGGCAGCCTGGCGCGCACCCTGGTGTTCCATTACAGCGATGGCCTGGACGGTCTCGACCACGGCGACCTGAGCCCGCCCACCTGGGTCACCGGCCCGCCGCGCCCGCCCCGGGACCCGGCGGTGACGTTCTGGAACGATGCCCTGGCGGAGGGCGGCCGGCCGGCGGCTCAACCGTTCGGCCCGGACCAGCTGTGCGTGCTGCCGTACACCTCCGGTACCACCGGCAAGCCCAAGGGCTGCCGGCACAGTCACCGTACCCTGATCACCGCCCTGTACGCGTCCAGCCTGTGGCGCGCCTTCAATCCGGAGGCGGTGTTTCTGTCGGTGGCGCCCATGTTCCATATGCTGGGCCTGCAGAATTCCATGAACCTGCCGCTGTTCCTGGGCGGCACCCTGGTGATCCTGCCCCGCTGGGACCGCCACACCGCCGCCCGTCTGATCGAGCGCTGGCGGGTAACGGTATGGGGCGCGCCACCGTCCATGGTGATGGGCTTCTTTGGCGACCCGGACGTGGAAAACCACGACCTCTCCAGCCTGTCGCTGATTTTCGGCGGCGGCGCCGCCATGCCCGAGGCGGTGTCGCGCAAGCTCAATGACGAACACGGCATCGTCTTCAACGAGTCCTACGGTCTCACCGAGACCGCCGCCTTCCTGCACGCCAACCCGGTCCATCGCAACAAGCGCCAGTGTCTCGGCGTGCCCACCTTCGGCGTGCACTCGCTGATCATCGACCCGGACAGCGGCGAGCCGCTGGCGGACAACGAGCGCGGTGAACTGGTCACCAGCGGCGGCCAGGTGATGGACGGCTACTGGAACAATGACCAGGCCAACCGGGATGCCTTTATCGAGATCGACGGCCGCCGCTACTTCCGCACCGGCGATCTGGCCTACCGGGACGAGGACGGCTACTTCTTCCTCACCGACCGCCTCAAACGAATGATCAGCGTGTCCGGCTACAAGGTCTGGCCCGCCGAGGTGGAAAACCTGATGTACCGCCACCCGGCGGTGCGCGAAGCCTGCGTGGTGGGCGTGCCGGACCGGGAAAAAGGCGAGCGGGTGGAAGCGGTGCTGGTGATCGATCCGGCCTACCGGGAGCGCCTGGACGAGGCCGCCATGATCGAATGGGCGCGCTCGGAGATGGCCGTTTACAAGGCCCCCCGGGCGGTCAGTTTTGTGGACGAACTGCCCAAATCCGCCGCCGGCAAGATTCTCTGGCGGCATGTACAGGAGGAGTACGCGGCCCGTGCCGCCCAGTGACTCCGCCACCCAGGTTCCATTCAATTCAAAAAGGTGACGACCATGCCAATAACAACACTGAAAACCGCCATTCCCACTTTGCTGTGCGGTCTGCTGCTGAGCGGCGCCGCCCTCGGCGAGACGGTCAGCGCCGAGCAGTATCCCCAGCGCGAGATCGAGATCGTGGTGCCGTATCCCCCCGGCGGGGCCACCGACACCCTGGCCCGCGCCGTGTCCCAGAAGCTGTCCGAGCGCTGGAATCAGGCGGTGGTGGTGGACAACCGCCCCGGCGCCAGCGGCAATATCGGCGCCTCCTACGTGGCCCGGGACCAGGGCAACCCCTATAAGCTGCTGTTCGGCATCAACCTGCTGGTGCAGGCCCCGGCGCTGTTCGACAACCTGGGCTACGACGTGCGCACCGACCTGACACCGCTGTCGCTGGTGGCGCGCTCCCAGAGCCTGTTCGTGGCCACCCCGGGCGTGCCGGCGGACAGCTTCGAAGCGCTGGTGCAGCAAGTACTCGACCACCCGGGGGAGTACGAGCTGGGCAACTACGGCATGGGCACCTCCGCCCATATTCAGGGCCAGTCCCTGAACCTGCAGACCGGCATGGATCTGCTGCACGTGCCGTACCCGGGTTCGGCGCCGTTGCTTAACGCCATTCTCGGCGAGCAGGTGCGCCTGGCGATCATCGACGCCGCCAGTTCCCGTTCCCATCTCGATACCGGCGCCTTCAAGGTGCTGGCGGTGACCGGTTCCGAGCGCCTGCCCACCCAGCCGGACGTGCCCACCTTCAAGGAACTGGGCTTCGAGGGCATGGACGCCTACGGCTGGTTCGGGGTGCTGGCGCCGGCGGGCATTCCCGACGACGTGCGTGACAAATTGTCCGAGGCGATTTCCGAGATCGTGCAATCCGAGGAAGTCTCTTCACTGCTGATCCGGCTGGGGCTGATCCCGGTGGGCAACCGCAGCGAGGCGTTCGCCGAGGTCATCGAGGATGACCTGCAAACCTGGCAAAACCTGGTCGACGAGACCGGCATCAGCATTCGGTGACTGGCATGAGTGAATTGACCTTCGAGAACAGCTCGGTGTTCGTGGCCGGTGGCAGCAGCGGCATTAACCTGGGCATCGCCCGGGCGTTCGCCGAGCGCGGCGCCCGCGTATTCCTGATCAGCCGCGACCCGGAGCGGGTGGCGGCGGCGGTGGCCGGGCTCCGCGAGAGCGGCGGCGAGGCCCGGGGCTGCGCCGCCGACGTGCGCGATCCGGCGGCGCTGGACGCCGCCTACCGGCAGGCCACGGACTGGTTCGGCGAGATCGACGTGCTGATCTCCGGGGCGGCGGGCAACTTCCTGGCCAGCGCCCTGGATATGTCCTGCAACGCCTTCAAGACGGTGGTGGACATCGACCTGCTGGGCACCTTCAACGTGCTGCGTTGTGGCCACGCCTGGCTGCGCAAACCCGGCGCGGCGGTGCTCAATATCTCCGCGCCCCAGGCGTTCAACCCGACCCGCAATCAGGTCCATGCCTGCGCCGCCAAGGCCGGCGTGGACATGATCACCAAGGTGTTGGCGATGGAGTGGGGCGACCAGGGTATCCGCGTCAATTCCCTGGTACCCGGGCCGATCGGTGACACCGAGGGCATCCGCCGGCTGGCGCCCAACGAGCAGGCGCTGGAGCGGATGCGCGCCACGGTGCCGCTGCGCCGGCTGGGGGCGCTGGCCGATGTGGCCAACATGGCCATGACCCTGTGTTCGCCCGGGGCCGGGTTCGTCACCGGCGCGGTGCTCACCGTGGACGGCGGCAGCTCGCTACAGGGCGGCCGTGATCTGAAACCGGAGTAGCCCATGGAAGCGTTGCGTTTACAGCGGGACGGCGGCGTGGCGGTGCTGACCCTGGCCCGCCCGGCCAGCCGTAATGCCCTGGACGAGGTGTTGCGGGAGGAACTGTTGGCGGTGCTGCCGCGACTGTCCGAGGACGACAGCCTGCGCGCCCTGGTGATCCAGGGGGAAGGCGGCGCCTTCTGCGCGGGAGGCGATCTGAAAGGTATCGGCGGCGCGCGCCTGGACGCGGACGGCTGGCGCCGCCGCATGGCCCGGGGCCACCAATGGCTCAAGCCGCTGCTGGCCCTGGATTGCCCGATCATCACGGCGGTGGACGGCGCCGCCTATGGCGCCGGTTTCAGCCTGGCCCTGTGCGGCGACTTTCTGCTGGTGGGGCCCCGAGCCCGCTTCTGCATGTCGTTTCTGCGCGTCGGGCTGATGCCGGACCTGGGTGGCCTGCCGGCGCTGTGCGCCGCCCTCGGGCCGCGCCGCGCCCGGGAACTGGTGCTCAGCGCCCGGGAAGTGTCCGCCGACGAGGCCCTGCGCCTGGGGCTGGCCAGTGAAGCCCTGGACAGCGACCGCCTGCCCGGGCGCGCACTGGAGATCGCCAAGGCGTTCGAAGGCGCCTCGCCGGCGGCGGTGGCCATGATCAAGAACGAAATCCGTCATCTGGCCGCCGGCGACAGCGACGATCTGCTGCACCGTGAGGCGGTGGGTCAGGCGGTGCTGTTCGACACCTCGGCGCACCGCGACGCGGTGGACCGGTTCCTCAATAAAAAGCCCGCCGCTTTTCAGTGGCCGCGGGATCGCTCGGGAGAACAACATGATTCGTGATCAGGAAACCATGACGGCGCTGCTGGATACGGTGCGCCGCTTTGTGCGCGACACCCTGGTGCCCAGGGAGGAATGGGTGGCGGAGCACGACCGCATTCCCGAGGACGTGGTCCGGCAGATGAAGGAGATCGGGCTGTTCGGCCTCACCGTGCCGGAGGAGTACGGCGGCCTGGGTGTGACCATGGAAGAGGAAGCGCTGGTGATGATCGAGATGGGCAAGACCTCGCCGGCATTCCGCTCCCTGTTCGGCACCACCGTGGGCATCGGCTCCCAGGGCATCCTGATGGACGGCACCGAACAGCAGAAAAAGGAGTGGCTGCCGCGACTGGCCAGCGGTGAGCTGATCGCCTCGTTCGCGCTCACCGAACCGGAGGCCGGTTCCGACGCGGCGTCCCTGACCACCCGGGCGGTCCGTGACGGCGACGACTATGTGATTCACGGCACCAAACGCTACATCACCAACGCGCCCCACGCCGGCCTGTTCACCCTGATGGCGCGCAGTGAACCGGACCAGCCCGGCCACAAGGGCGTGTCCGCCTTTATCGTCGACGCGCGCAGCCCCGGCATCACCCTGGGCAAGCCGGACCGCAAGATGGGCCAGCGCGGCGCGCACACCTGTGACGTGGTGTTCGACGGCTGCCGGGTGCCGGCGGCCAACATTATCGGCGGCGTGCCCGGACGCGGTTTCACCACCGCAATGAAGGTGCTGGAGAAGGGCCGTATCCACATCGCCGCGATCTGCGTGGGCGTGGCCCAGCGCATGCTCGACGATGCCCTGCGCTATGCCATGGAACGCAAGCAGTTCGGCCAGCCGGTGGCGGAATTCCAACTGGTGCAGGCGTTGCTCGCCGATTGCCGTACCGAAATGTACGCCGCCCAAAGCATGGTGATGGACGCGGCCCGGCGCCGGGACCTGGGCGAGAACGTGGCCACCGAGGCGTCCTGCTGCAAGTACTACGCCTCGGAAATGTGCGGCCGGGTGGCGGACCGGGCGGCGCAGATTCACGGCGGCGCCGGCTACATGGCCGAGTACGGCATCGAACGTTTTTACCGGGACGTGCGGCTGTTCCGGATCTACGAGGGCACCAGCCAGATCCAGCAGCTGGTGATTGCCCGCAACATGATGCGCGAGGCTGGCTGACCGGCCCGTTGCGATCATCGCCATGATAAGGAGAAGGACAATGATGGCTCGTACCCTGGCGGCCCTGATCGGTGCCGGTCTGACCCTGGATTAAGGAGCACGCCATGTATCTGACCCAGGGTCTGCACCGGGCGGTGCAGCAGTTTCCGCAACGGGCGGTGACCGTGGAAGACGGTCGCCGCCGGGATTACCGCACCCAGATGGAGCGCTGCGCGCGGCTGGCCGGCGCGCTCGCCGGCGCCGGTCTGGTGCCCGGCGACCGGGTGGCGATTCTGGCCCTCAATAGCGCGGTCCATTGGGATTACTTTCCGGGGCTGTGGTGGGGCGGCTTCGTGGCCAACCCGGTGAATACCCGCTGGAGCCTGAAGGAGATGGCCTATTCCCTGTCCGACAGCGGCGCCCGGGTGTTGTTGGTGGACGACGCTTTCCTGGAACGGATTCCGGAACTGCGCCGGCTGTGTCCCGGCCTGGAGCAGGTGATCCATGTGGGCGCGGCGCCGACACCGGCGGAGCTGACCGCCTATGAACCCTGGCTGGCCGCCGCCGAAGCGGTGCCCGACCGCCGGGTCGGCGGCGACCAGCTGGCGGTGATTCTCTACACCGGCGGCACCACCGGTTTTCCCAAGGGGGTGATGCTGTCCCATTCCAATCTGTGGAGTTCGGCGGTGGGACGGCTGGCGGAAACCGAGGTGCCGTCGCCGTTTGTCACCCTGATGGCGGTGCCCCTGTTTCACACCGCCGGTCTGGCCAAGCTGGTCACCCAGTTGATCGTCGGCGGCACCGCGGTGGTGGAAGCGGGCTTCCGGGTGGACACGGTGCTCGCCGACATGGCGGCGGAGCGCGTCACCGATGTGATTCTGGTGCCCAGCATGATCCAGATGCTGATCGACCACCCGACCTTCGCCGACCACGATCTGAGCGCCCTGGAAGCGCTCACCTATGGCGCCTCGCCGATCTCCCAGGCACTGCTGGAACGGGCCATGGCGGCGTTGCCCGGGGCCCGCTTCATGCAGTCCTACGGCATGACCGAGGCGTCGCCGGTGATCACCGTGAACCCCTGGTGGAATCACCGGGGCGAGGCGCTGCGCAATGGCCGGGTGAGATCCGCCGGGCGCGCCGGCTGGGGGCTGGAGGTGCGGGTCGTCGATCCGCAAGGCAAGGAGCTGCCGCCGGGCACGGTGGGTGAGGTGATCGCCCGGGGCGACAACGTCATGCTGGGTTACTGGAACCAGCCGGAGCAGACCGCCGAGGTGCTGCGTGACGGCTGGCTGCACACCGGCGACGGCGGCTATATGGACGAGGAGGGCTACCTCTACATCGTCGACCGTCTCAAGGACATGATCGTCAGCGGCGGCGAGAACGTGTTCTGCGCGGAGGTGGAAAACCGCCTGGCCCGCCATCCGGCGGTGGCCAGCTGCGCGGTGATCGGCGTGCCCCACGACCAGTGGGGGGAGAGCGTCCACGCGGTGGTGGTGCTGCGGCCGGACAGTGAGGTCAGCGAAGCGGCGCTGTGTGATTTTTGCCGTGAGGAGTTGGCCGGCTACAAGTGCCCGCGTTCGGTGGAATACCGGGACTCGCTGCCCCTGTCCGGAGCCGGCAAGGTGCTCAAGAACGTGCTGCGCGAGCCCCATTGGCGGGGCCGCGACCGGCGCGTGTCCTGAGCGCCTTCAGCGCAGGTTCACGTCGCCGCGGGCCACGTGTTCCAGCAGGGCGCGGCCGGCGGTGGCCACATGGGCGCGCATGGCGGTGGCGGCGCGGGGCGCGTCCCGGTCGCGCAGGGCTTCGATAATGGCCAGGTGCTCGCGGCTGGACTCGTCCATGCGGTGCTCGATGGTCAGCGGCGTCAGCGGCGGAATGCCCTGCCAGAGAGACAGAATGATTTTCTCCGTGCGCGGCTGGTCGGCGGCGTCGTAGAGCGCCCGGTGAAAGCGCTGGTTAAGCGCCACATAGGCCTCCGGGTCCTGGTCGGCGCGGGCCTGCTCCATGTCCTGGTGAAGCTGCTCAAGCTCCTCCAGCACCTCGCCGGTCAGGTGTTCGCAGGCGTGCTCGACCAGATGGCCCTCCAGCAGTTCTCGCAGGGCGTAGACCTCCTTGAGGTCGTCCGGGCCGAAGCGGGTGACGCTGTACACGCCCCGGGCTCCGGCCTCCACCAGGCCATCCGCCTCCAGGCGGCGCAGGGCATCACGCACCGGGATGCGGCTGGTGCCGAAACGCTGGGCGATGTCCTCCTGGACCAGACGTTCGCCGCCGGGCAGGTCCCCCTGCAGGATCGCCTCGCGCATCCGCAGGTACACCTCTTCCTCCATGGAGCGACGGCGGACCGGGGTGAAGGGGCTGCTTTTGGACGCGGGCATAACTACCTCGAAAACGTGGCTTGGGCGACAGTATACGCGCTCTAGCCGTGAAGTAATGAACGGTGGAGAACCCCATGGGCTGGACCCTCGACGACGAACGCGCCTGGAACCGGCGTAACCCTTTCCGAACCTATCTGGGCATCGAAGTGAACCGGGTGGGCGACGGTGCCGCGGAAATCGCGCTGCCGGTCACCGAGACCCTGCTGCAGGCCTACGGCATGGTGCACGGCGGTATTTACTGCGTGCTGATCGACACGGTGCTGGGCACCTGCGCCCGTTCCGCCCTGCGCCGGGACTGCGGCCCGATGACCATTGATCTCAATGTGAGCTTCCTGCGGCCCACCGGGCTGGGGCGGCTGATCTGCCGGGGCGAAACCGTCAAGACCGGTCGCTCGGTGGTGGTGGGCGTGGCCGATGTGCTGGATGCGGAGGGGCGCAAGCTGGCCACCGGGCGCGGCTCCTTTCTGCTGCGCGAACAGGATGCTTATCGGGTCACCGGCTAACCAAGCAGCCGGGCGGCGAACGCTTCCAGCGCGGCGACGCCCTGGATATCGTCGGCCAGCAGCGGCAGATGGTGGCGGGGCAGGGCGCCCAGGCGGGTTTCGATGTCCGCCAGGTGGCGCTGCTCCCGCTCCCGGCGGGCGCGGAAAAAGGCGCCCTCGGCGTCGTCCGGCAGCACCCGGTTGACGATGGCGCCGGCCACCGGGATGCCCGCGTCGGTGAGGCTGTGCACCGCCCGCTCGGTTTCCAGGATCGGCAGTTTTTCCGGCGTCAGCACGAACAGAAAGGCGCTGTGCGCCGGGTCCTGCAGCCGCCGGCGGGCCCGGTGGAAGCGCCGTTGCCGTTCCAGCAACGGTGCCGCCAGACCCCGGGCGCGCTCGTCCAGGCCCTCCAGTTCCCGTTCTTCCGGTTCGGCGGTGAGGCTTTCCACGTCGCGGCCCGGGCTCAGGTGGCCGAGCACCTTGCCGAGCTGTTCGCTGCGCCGGTTCTGGCGCAGCAGGCCCTCGGTCCAGGCGGCCATCACTTCCGGCAGGCTGAGCAGCCGCAGGGTGTGGCCGGTGGGGGCGGTGTCGAACACGATCAGATCGTAGCGCTGGTCCTCGTCCATCAGGGTGGTCAGGCGTTCCAGCAGAGCCGCTTCCTGGGCCCCCGGCGACTGCCGGCTGAGCCGCAGCTGGCGCTCCAGTTCCGGGCGCTGGTCGGCGGCGGCGAACCGCGCCATGCGCGCGCGTACCGTCTCCAGGTGGGCGTCCACCTCCCGGTCCGGGTCGATCTCCAGGCCAAACAGGTTTTCCGCCAGGGCGGTTTCCCGGTCGCCGATGGGGCGGCCGAAGGCGTCGGCCAGGCTGTGCGCCGGATCGGTGGACACCAGCAGCACCCGGCGGCCTCGGCCGGCGGCGGCCAGCGCCAGGGCGGAGGCGGTGGTGGTCTTGCCGACCCCGCCCTTGCCGCCGACCATCAGCAGGCGGCGACTGTCCAGCAGGGCGGTGACGTTCAGTTCGGCGGGGTGGGTTTCAGGCATGGCTCAACAGCAGCGGAATTGGTCCAGCGGCGAATGGGGCAGCCCCATGCGCCGGTGCCAGTCGTGGAAACGGTCCAGCAGCAGGGGCTGCAGTTCCAGGGTGTACCAGCCGGTCGGGTTGGGAATGCCCAGGGTCTCGGCGAACACCAGCAGCATGAACAGGTCTTCCTCGTCGCGGCGGGCGCGGGCGATGGCGGCCCGATAGGGGGCGTTGTAGTACTCCGCCCCCAGCCGGCCGGCCTGCCGGCTCCAGTGCTTCAGCCGGCCGAGGATGCGCGGCCCGCTCAAGAGCGGACCTCCTCCTCACGCAGTTTCTTGTGCCGGCGCAGGGCGGCGGTGCACTCCAGGGTCACCAGAACCGCCGCCACCAGCACCACCAGATCCAGCCCCAGCAGGAACCAGTTCTCCTTCATGTAGAAGCCCTTGAGCTGGATCAGCAGCGCCAGCAGGGTCATCACCAGCAGGAAGACCAGCGGTACCAGGGTGAACAGGGTGGGGCGCCCACGGCGCACCAGCATCACCGTCACCACCAGCAGGGTGAGGCCGGCCAGCAGCTGGTTGGTGGTGCCGAACAGGGGCCAGATCAGCAGGCCGCCGGAACCGTCCGCGCCGCCGGCGCCGAACGCCAGCACCAGGCAGCTGATCACCGCCAGGGCGGTGGCCGGGAACGGCTTGCGCATCCATTCCTGGTTATAGATCTCGCCCCACTCCTGGAAGATGTAGCGCTGCAGGCGCAGGCCGGTGTCCATGGTGGTGCCGGCG
>CENV01012257.1_pt1 | contig 26279 bp, 36 predicted proteins | sample 530231 | NCBI WGS metagenome assembly CENV01 (sample SAMEA2619815, study PRJEB7988) | marine metagenome | biome: marine biome (ENVO:00000447); feature: surface water layer (ENVO:00002042); material: "saline water (ENVO:00002010), including plankton (ENVO:xxxxxxxx)" | depth 5 m | reverse complement strand
ACTGTGTATTTCGACGACCATTCCAAAGGACACGTTTTCTATTATAGAGATCCTAAAAGTAAGACCTACAAAGCAGTAGTCAGTGCAGAAGCATATGAAACAGAAACTGCCTGTGAAGACTCTGCTTGGTTTTGTTTATTTGCAACCAAAGAAGAAATGGAACGTGCAGATTTTAACAAATACGAACACTGTAAGGTTGTTTCAATACACTGATAAAGTTTTATTACAAAAACCTTTTTTGTGTTATCAGGTCGTAAAACTAGGTTGACTTGTATCACTACATATTGTAGTATATCACTAAAAGATATACTATATCTTATAAAAAGAGGAGACTGAACTATGGGTTCGAAAAAAATAACTTCGGCGATTGCTGGAGTACTAATTGCTTTGACTGGAACGGCGTATGCAGAAACAACTGTTACATTGCCTGATGTCAATGCAGACATCTATGGTAAACTATCTTATATGGGTTACTATAACGAGGACACCTCTGGCAACGGCACATGGAAGTCAGGCAACAATGCTTCAAGAATAGGAATTGCTATTAATGAAGCAGGTGATGTAAATGCTTTCGGTGGAGTTGAAGTCGGAGTTGATATGGATGATGCAGGTAGTGATACATTTTCATCAAGACTTGCTTATATCGGTATCGATGGTGGCTCACTAGGAACTGTGAGTATTGGTAGACAAAATTCTATCTTTACTGGCGTGACTGGAGCAACTGATGTGTTCAACGTGTACGGATCAAACGCAGATAATAATCAAGGTTCTAGATTATCTAACACTTTGGTATATTCAAATGCAGTAGGTCCTGCAAGTGTATCAACTATGATACAAATGGACGGCTCAGACACAAACAAAGACATAGACATCTATGAAACTGTTGTGAGCATGGGTCCTGTTTCAGTTGGTTATTCAAAAGATAACAACACTGAAATAGACTACATGGCTATCGCTGGCACAATTGATGTTGGGCCTGCATCTGTTACTGGCATGTACAACATCAAAGACAATGCTGGTACAGAAACCAAAGGCTATGAAGTAGTTGCTTCTATGAACAACATAACTGCCGGATATGGCGAAATTGTTGACGGAGACACTTACTTTACTGCTGGTATTGATATGCCTATCACAGGTGCTTTATCTGTGTATGCAGAATATCAACTAGAACAAAATGTCACTGCATCTGAAAAAGATCAAAATTCATATGCAATAGGCACAAAAATCGTATTTTAATCATCCGATTTTTTTCAAAGTTATCTTAGGGTGTGTGAAAACACCCTAAGATTTCAAACACTTACTTGGTTGACAACATGGTTTTATATAGTATAATGTAAGCATGAGAACACAACCACAACAAATAATACAAAAATTACAAGCAGATAATTCAAGATTAGCCAAAGAGGCTATTATACTAGAAGCCATGCAAGAAGGACTTGATGAGTTTTTTGAAGGCATCAAAATGGCTCTGGATCCACTGCACACATTTGGTGTTAAGCAAGTGCCAGAAAGAGATGACAGTCCTGGGCAAGGGTGTGATTGGACTGTGTTCAAAGACCTTGCTTACAAACTGGCACAAAGGGAGTTGACCGGCCATGCGGCCAGAGATGCTATTGAACTTGTAATGCAGACAGCAACACAGGAACAATGGAACGATTACTACAGACGCATATTGATAAAAGATTTGAGATGTGGGGTATCTGAAAAAACTGTAAACAGTGTCGCAAAGAAAAATAAATTTGAACAATATAAGGTTCCTGTGTTCAGTTGTATGTTGGCACATGACTCTGCCAATCATGAAAAGAAAATGATAGGAATGAAAATGTTAGACTACAAACTAGATGGTGTGAGGGTACTAGCAATATACAACAAAGATAATAACACTGTTACAATGTACTCACGCAACGGTAAACAATTTTTAAACTTTGGCCATGTTGAAAAAGAAATTATAGATAAACTTTCTTCTAAGTTCACTGAGTCAATGGTGTTGGATGGTGAAATGGTCAGCAGTTCTTTTCAAGCATTAATGAAACAAGTGCATAGAAAAGATAATGTTGAAGCAACAGATGCCAAGTATGCATTGTTTGACATTTTAACATTAAACGAATTTCAGAAAGGCAAGTCCATACTTGGATGTCGTGATAGGCACAACGCATTGGTTGAATTAATTACAGACACAGATCATATGTTTGTGGTGGATAAAGTAGAATGTGATCTAGATACACAAGAAGGACAAAAGATTTTTTCAGACTACAACAAAATTGCAATTGAAAAAGGCTTCGAAGGCATAATGATTAAGGATGTGGATGCTCCTTATGAATGCAAAAGAAGTCACTTTATGTTAAAAGCAAAACCATTTATAGAAGTTTCACTAGAAATAAAAGACACAGAAGAAGGCACAGGACGCAACGCAGGAAAACTTGGTGCTCTTATTTGTGAAGGTAAAGATGATGATAAGTTTATACGAGTCAATGTTGGATCCGGACTTACAGATGATAACAGAGATACATTCTGGGCAGACAGAGAAAGTCTTGTTGGACAGATAGTAGAAATAAGAGCAGACGCAATAACACAAAATCAAGACACAGAGAATGAATGGAGTTTAAGGTTTCCAAGGTTTATGAGATTCAGAGGTTTTGAGGTTGGGGAAAAAATATAGTGTTGTATGAAAATAATTCTTTAATACAAAAAAATCTTACAAGTTTTTACATAGACCCAAGCAGTGACATCCAGATAGGAGTTTATGGGTATGTTGATACTGATATAACATCTTTGGATTTTAAAAACATCACAGAGAGTATAAGAGAATTGGATGGAGATTATATTATTATCATTAAACAAGGATCAGATGTAAAACTTATTACACAACCTTTATTATCTAAAAATTGCTACTATCGGAACCAGCATGGTTTATCCATAGCCTTGTGTCCTTATCCAGGCTGGAATAGGGTTGAGCCTAATACAATTTATTGTTTTCAACAGGATGATCTTAAATCATGTAAAATTTTGTTCGATTGGGACAAGACCCAAAGCAAAGACAATTTTGATACATTGTTCGACGTGTATGATAAGTTAATGGTTGATGTACCAAAAAAACAAATAACCATGTCTGCAGGAAAGGATTCTGGCGTGTTTGGAGCATATTGCTATAATAATAAAATTGATTCAACATACTTTATACATACTGAATCCGAAAACAAAAATATACTGCAACAACGAATAAATCTTTTTACTGAAAATAGTTCACATTTTATGGTTGAGGGTACTAAGGAACTTACTTTGACCCAAGAGCAGTATCTTAACAATCCATTGTTTGATGTTGAAAAAGAAGATTTACAACAACTAGAATTAATTCTTGAAAATGCCAATGATGGCTTTGTATTATTTGGCCTAGGTGGCGATCAACTATACAGACATAGAAGTAACAATGTCTACCCGTTGCATCTCATTAATGATCTATTTGAACAAGTCTGTATTAATAAAAATATTATAAAAATTAATCCTTTAATGAGTAGACGTCTGTATCAAAGTTACTTAAATGTAAAAGAAAAACATAGACTTACACACTGTTGGCAGACACAGTATATGCATGAAATGAAATATCCTTACAGTGTTGACAAATATAGTTAATAAAAGTATAATCTAAACATGGGTAAAATTTTACAGTTTCCTGGCAATCATAAAAAAGTAGAAGATCTAACTGATCTGTTTGAACAAGATCAAATATCAGAGTTGACTCTTACTGATAGACAAACAATTGATGCAACAGAACTTTTGATAGAGTACGCATTTGAACAAGGTGGCAACATTAGCAATGTCGTTAGTTCAAAAGAGTTGGGCGACATGGTTAAACACTTGCACATATTTTTTGGTAAACTTAACGGAGTAAAGAGTCATGATTTGGATCATGAAAGGACAATCGACATGAGTTATCTGTACAACAAAGATGGAGTGTTTGAGGATCGATAATGACAATGCATCTTGTAAGGCCTTACTTGTCTACAACAAGGTATAATATTAGAAAGCCTAAACTTACAGCCAAAGATATTGAAGCAAGGAAAGAACATGAAAAGTTTCTTAAGAAAATGGGTGTTGGCCGAAAACACTCTTGGAGATTTACTAAGCCGGCCACTGAACCTACTAAGCCTGTAGAATACATTGAAGAACATAAACTAAGCAATAGAATAGGTGGAGGTGGTGGATACAAAAGATCCTTCGAAGAACAAAGAGACAGGTTAGAAGTATCTAAACAGTTTGACATAGGTCCTGCATACAACAAAGGTCCATATCAAGTGTTAAGTAGAGAAGATTCAAAAGATCCTTCAACTGGAAAAAGAAGATAATGTTCAAAAAGATGAGAGATATATTATGGAAACAGAATCCTGAGACAGATATCACAGGATATAAAGAACCAGATCCAGATGATCTTACAATTGATAATGCTTATAAAACAAGATGGATCTGGTATCATACATTCATGGCTGTTGAACTTTTAATAATCATAATGTTACTCCTAGGTATTTTAATTGTGTTAGGAATAAAATTATAATGTTCAAACAAATGTGGATATATTGGTTGTTGATGTTATTGGTTTTATTCTTGACTATAAACGCCAATAGGAGTGTCCTTGCTGATGTCCTAATAGAACCAGTGCATAATGATCCTCAAGACAAATGGGTAGACCCAAATGAAGAATTCCCTATAGAGGATTACTTTACTAATAAAAATGGTTTGAAGTGTGAGAATCAAATATACACTATTTCTACCAAATCGTTCAAACAACCTGCAAGAAAATGCCAAATGCCTGATGGTACTTGGATGACCATTCTTAATTAGGTTGACGTATTTCCAATCTGTGTTATAATTTAGATATGAAAACAACAATAGCAATCATCCTTATGTTTGTGCTTAGTGCTTGTTCAAGTATGAACGGCAACATAAACAAGGGTGTACAAGTAGGCGATGTTTTATTGCGTGGTGGCAGTGAAGTACCTAAATGGTTCTTTGACTATCCAAAAGACTCCGAAGAAGCGGTGTATGCGGTAGCCACTGGTCAGTCAGACGACATGCAATTTGCCATCGATAAAGCGATGCATGATGCTAAGGTCAGTATTGCAGACAAGTTACAGAACTATGTAAATGGTGACTTCACCAGAGTCATTACAGATTCAGGTTCCGTAATTAACGGCAACACAAGTCAAAAGACAACTAAGATAACACAATCAATCATTGACGAACTGCCTATGGGCGGGTATGTGGTTGAAAACAAAGTTGTTAAAAATGAAGGCAACAGTTATCGAGCATTTGTGTTGGTAACCTTTGATGTTTCTAATTGGTCACCACCTGTAAAAATTACGCAGGTTGATCAAGGAGCATTAGACGCAGAGATTGCTGGAAGTGACGTTATCCAGTAAATTAACCACCACGTTAGTCATGGTCCTATGGTCCTGGTCAGCACTTGCAGGTCAAGGTCATGGGGTCCATGATTTCGGAAAAGATATAACAGAGAATCAGGCCTGTGAAGCGGCCAAACTAAAAGCCACTAAAGATCTAATAGAAAATGAATTAGGAGTTTACATTAACATTCGTGACCTTATGTTATGTGTAAATGATAACTGTGAACTTAATTCATTTAAGTGGATCTTTTATCCAGCCATTACAAAAAATTTAGAATTTACGACTGCAATTACACACATAGATGGAAACAGAATGTGTGAAGCATCTGTGGACGGAGATGTTAAAAATCTTGATACGCATTACAAAGATGGACATGATTTTTCTATCACACTTAGCCAGCATGGCATATATCATGATAATGATAACATAGAGATCACCGTTTGGGGACAAACTAAGCAACATTACAAAATTTATATCGTCAACAAAGAAGCCAAACTGTTGTATCCTAACAAGTTTCATAATGAAGGGAAAGCAAGGCAAATAGTTGTGCCAAACAGTTTATACACACTTACAGTTAAAAAAGAAATAAATCCAAACTCACTAATAATTGTTATTAGTCATACCAAACATTTTGATATGTTAGAGAAGTATCATATCAAAGACTTTACAGAAAAACTTATGGATATGAAAGCAAAAGGTTTTCGTTTACGAATGTATGATTTCATAGTAAAATAAAATATGAAAGAATATAAACTAATTCTCAAAGTCGGAGACAAAATTGAAGTTGGTAGATTTAGAAATGTGGCCACAACAATTAAGGCAATAGAACTTGACGAGAATGCTCAACCTGTTATAATAACAAGCAAGGGAAGTAAAAAAGTTTTAACTTTCAGATTAAACAAGTTGGCAAAGACAGGTAAACAAATACTGCAAGAAAGCAAAAAGAAAAAAAGGAAAAAATAATGCGTCATCTGAGTACAAAAACATATGGACACAACATTGGACTTGCCTGTGTGTTTAGACAGCCTAATGCTGATCATTCACACTGTCATTTACTGCATGGTTACAGTTTACAATTTAGATTTACATTTGGTTGTGATGAACTTGACAACAAGAATTGGGCAGTGGACTTTGGTGGACTAAAGCCATTAAAAGCATGGCTGGAAGATAAGTTTGATCACAAACTTGCATTGGATAAAAATGATCCACACATGGACAAGTTTAAAGAACTAGAAGCATTAGACTTGGCCGACATCAGAGTGTTTGATGGTGTTGGTGCTGAAAAATTTGCAGAACATGCATTTAATTTTGCAGATGAACTTATAAAGGAAAAGACAAACAATCGATGTTATGTGGTATCAGTCGAATGTGCTGAACATGGAGCAAACTCCGCCATATATACTCGTGAATGAAGATTGTATATAGAAATCCTTTAGATTTATCCGACACACTTGATGTCCATTTTGCTATGTATGAAAGTGACTTCCTACGCAGATGGAAGCATGAACTAAAAATCTTACTTGACCAAAATTACCATTTAGAAAAAAATTATAACTTCCTTGGTTTTGTTGAATCTCCTCGTAACATAGATTACCTATGTGAACAAATAAATGATGCTATAAGGCAGATTAATCGCTTTAATTCGTCTAATAAATGGGGTAATGCAGGACTTGAGCCATATGCCATACAAGACCATTTTGATCGCGATACTGTGATGTACTCTGCCGATTTACCTATAGGCCCAGCAGTAGATGGAGATGAAATGGCAACGCCTGGTTTGCGTATAAAACATGATGCAATGAACAGACTACACCGATACTTTGAAGACTTGCAAGGAGAAGCATGGGGCCTAAGTTCATATTACAAAGTGGCCGATTACAAAACCAAATATGCAATAAGACAACTGAATGATCTGTGTCATGAACTTGAATGTTACATATTAAGTTATAGAAAATATCATAGTGATAAACAATGGCAACGTCCATGTCAGATCAATACTTTTTTACAAGCACCAAGAACTGATTTACAGGAAGAAGATTATGAACTATTTGCACAGAACAGTTATGATAGAGAATGTGGAGGACTGTATCTGCATTGGAGCCAAGTAGGAAAAACACACATTGAGGTTTTTCGTGATGAAGATGGAAAAGATGTAGATGACGTTGTGTGTTCAACAATGAATGCACTAAGATATTACTCTGGGTGTTTTGATATTGAATGGGGTAAAGATGTAACTTGCGAAACTGCACCATGGCACAAAGAGGAACAAGATGCATTCTATCCTTGGCTAGAACGTAATGGATTTGATCCAAAAGATCCGAAACTATCACTAGGATTTATTAAGTTAGGTCAATGTAATCTTATGCGTTCGTTTAATACATATGATCCCCAAGAAGTATGGAGCATACTTGCAAAATATCAAGATGTGTATAAAATTGAAATAGATGACACTGTGGGCACTTTCGATTATGTATGGAGTCAACCAGGATACCAACAGTTACAAATAAAACAAATGATTCCAGGATACATTCATTCTTCTATATAAATAATTTTGTAGCGCCATTGTCCAATGACGCCGGCATAGCACTGACCCCCTAGTACCGAAAGGGAGGGGCAACCAAGTTGAAGTGGGCCAGGCCGTACGCGAATACCTCGCTAACATTCAATCAAAGTGTAGTATAGGAACAATTAATTGACTCCTACTGGTTTCTGTGCTACACTGATTTGGAAGGAGAACAGTATGAGACCTTACGGATATGTGTGGCCATCTAAAACATTATGGCCTAATAAAGAAGAAAGACTTAAACCAAGTGAGGTTATGTCTAATTATAAAGATATACCTGCTGATATTAATGTGTACATCGATGAAAGCATCATGGCCAAACAACCAGAAATAGACTTATGGGAATTTATGGAAAGCAGACCAGATAAGGAATATGAAAAGTGGGCCAAACAAATTGGTTCTGATCTAACCACTGAATATATGGCCAGGCCGCTCTCCAAACTTGACATTGATGAGAATGACTTTTTTGATTTCATAAAAAATAACAGACATACTTGTCAAAAAAAATATTATGAAAAACGGCCATACCATAATGGTTATAGTGAACTGACTGAAAATATGCCTATGAAGTGTGGATACAATGCAAGGAATACAACAGAATACAACTGGGGATTGTATGGCGATAGCAATGAAAAGATAAAAGAGTTACTAGGATCAAGACATGTTTGGGAAGAAAAAATTGGAATCGATTATGACACTGCTTTAATTAGACTGTTAGCATATCTTCCTGGACAAATACTACCATGGCATCATGATAATCTTGGAAATTGGTGTAGGAATAACAAACATCTCAATCCAGACATAGACAAACAAATTTGTGACTTGGGAGAAATAAAAAGATATCTTGTTATGATCAATGACTGGCACTGGGGCCATGTTATACAGTTTCAAAACAGTTATTTTCCTAAATGGAAAAGTGGGGAAGTGTATGATCTTCCTATTCCACAACCACACTGTTCTGCAAATATTGGAATGCGTATTAAACTTACATGCAGTATCAGTGGAGCCAAAACTAAATGAAATTAAAACATCCTATGCCAATTGAAAGGATAAATCCTAAAGAGGCAGTGCCTAATGAAATATTAACACAATATCCATGGCACTGGAATCCCATGCAAAAGGATCATTCAGATGATTTGTGTTTCCTAAAAAAATTAGATTTCGATTGGAAAGGTTTAGGTGACTGGGCTATCGATAAATGTAATGAAAAACAAATACCCGACAAGTATTGGTGGTATGATGACACAAACGATACGATCATGCATGCCAATGATAATGTTAATAGTATGCCTATACATAAACAGGCCGAACTAGCATTGAAACATAACACACATAACAAACACAACTCACAGTATTTTAAAATAGCAAACGAAGAATTTGAACATTGGTATGAGCCATTAACACAGATGTTTCCTAATCTGCAAAAAGACAAACTTGGCATTAGTTTGTTTGTGCAACCCCCTGGCCACACTATTTGGAGTCATGTTGATACCTATAGTAGTTTTATAAGAAGAACAAAAGGTCCGGCTGATTATTCAGTGCTGAGAAGGTACATGGTTTTTGTGCGTGATTGGGATTGGGGTCACTTCTTTCATTATGGCAATCATTGCTTTAATCAATGGCAAGCAGGTGATTGTTGGGATCTAAAACCTGGCATATATCATGGTTCCGCAAATGCAGGAGTCAATCCTAAAATTACAATACATTGGAGTGGCGAGATAAATGAGTAGGATCTATGAACGTAAAGATTACTATGTGAACTATCTCAAAGAAAAGGGTGTTGATTTACAAAAGCATTTAGATCTAACCACACTAAAGCAACGCCTTGACTTAGATCCTGAACCATTTTATAAATTTGCAGAAGAGCACAGAAGCGAAAGCCTACAAAAATATTTCAAACCAAGACCATTCTTCAATTATGATAGTATGCGGCAGACAGTGTTTTTAAATGATCTAGGCTACAACGAACACAACACATTTGAATATAACTATGGTATCAAAGACGAACACAATAATCTACTCAAGGAGATGTTAGGAGACTCTGCGTTCGAGCAACTTAACATAGATAAGGACACAGCCGGTATAAGGTTATTAGAATATACACCAGGCAACGGTATCCCATTACACACTGACAGTTATAATGCATTCAAAGACAAAAACAGCAAAGATTCTACAGTGCATAGATATTTTGTAGCAATCAGTCCATGGAGTTGGGGACACTTTTTACAAGTGCATGACAACATAATAAGCCACTGGACTCCTGGTGATGTAATTGAGATCCCAAATGAAGTGTTTCATTTGTCTGCCAACTTTGGAATAGAAACAAAACTTACTCTTACAGTCACAGGATATCGACAATGTTAAAAGAAGAATATGTGTCTTTGCTTGAAGAAAAGCCTTGGCAAGAGATGGAAGAATATTTTAATAGATTGCCTGTTGCTGATATTAAAAGCATAACAACACTTGATATTAACACACAAGACTGGATACAGTTTACAGTGGATAATTTTGACTTGGCTCAGCAAAAATGGGAAGTGCCAAAAGAACATTATTCTGAAATGGGAAACAAGTGGGCAACTATCAATAATAAAATAGGTAGAGACAAGCATAACACGTTTGAACTAAATTTTGGAATGAATGCAGACACAAACGCACAACTTAAGGAAATATTAGGAGATAAAAACATCTCCAAGTTAAATGCAGATCCTGATTCAATTTTAATTAGACTTATTGTAAAGTTTCCAGGACATGGAGTTGCATGGCATCTTGATGATGCAAAATCATATGCTATGAAGTTTGAACAAAAAAGCAATGCCAGCATTAAAAGGTTATGGTGGTCTATAGATGAATGGAAAGATGGACACGCCATGCAGATTTCAAAAACGGTGTTGACTCATTACAACAAAGGAGAAGTGTTTGAGATACCTATAGGATTAGGACACGCATCAAGTAATTTTGGATATTGTCCACAGTACACTGTATCATTCACTGGCAACATCAATGATTAAGGCAAATAATTCTATAAGGCAATGGGAGCAAATTAAAGATAGCATTATATTAGGCTTGGAAAAAATACACACCACTGAAAAAATTTTCAATGCTGAATTTACAATGTTACTTGAAGACAAGTTAAAGTCCGTATCAAAAAGAAAACATGCATTAACTTGCATGTCTGGTTCACATGCAATATCAATGTCACTGCTGGCGCATGGCATAGGACCTGGTGATAAGGTTATCGTGCCTAATTACAGTTGTCCTGCCACTTTGAGTAGTGTAACAATTATTGGCTGTGAACCTGTGTTTTGTGAGATAAATCAATATGGCTCGATGTGTGCAGATAGTTTGTTAGATTTGGCAAAAAGTGATGCAAAAGCAATATTGGCAACAGGCTTATATGGAGACGTGCATGATCACCAACCAGTGAAAGATTTTTGTGACAAGCAAAATATTTTATACATTAACGATGCCGCACAGTCACAGTTTGCTCTGTACAATGGAATCAATAGTTTGGAACTAGGCGATGTTGTGTGCATGAGTTTTGCTGATAATAAACCTTTACCTGTGGTAGGCACCTATGGGGCAGTGCTAACTGACGATGATGACATCGCCAACAATATAAGAATATTAAGGAAAAACGGAAAGCCATCTAGATTACATGCATATTCGAAACCTGGGTTCAACAGCGAGCCAGAAGAAGAGAAAGCATTGCAAGTTCTATCTTCATGGAAACATTTTGACCAATGGCAAAATAGAAGAAAACAAATTACCGAATATTATGATCAGCAGTTTGCTGGAAAAATACAAACAAGGCCACGACCTGCATACAGTCATTGGAACTATCACAAATATGCAATTATGGTACCTGACAAATTTAAAATGTATAACATCTTGTTGGAGAAAGGCATAGAAACAAATCGCCATTATGTGGACAATTTTTCTGAATTACCTTGGACTCCAAAAGCAGACAGGGTGTTCGATATGACTAATAAATTTATTAAAAGCAGTCTAACAATACCAAGCAATCCTTTTATGACTGACGACGAAGTTGACACTGTGGTAAAAACAATACTATCAATAAATGATTAAATTTACTAATTTAGAAAGATGTTATGACGAATTAAAAGATCAATTGATTCCCGCTTTTGAACAAATCAACCAATCGGGCAAACACATTGATGGAAAATACTGCGACCTTGCATGTGATGAATTAAAAAAAATAACAGGCCGTAAACATGCTTTGTTGTACCCAAGTGGCACATCAGCGATCCTGGGGTCTTTGTTAGCCTGGGACATCTATGACAAAAAGGTGGCTCTGCCTAATTACAGTTATGTGGCCAGTGCTAATCAAGCCGCAATGATCAATGGTGTTGAATTTTTTGATGTTGATGAAAATGGACTTATGGACTTGAAAGACAAAATAAAACATGATGCATGTATTCCAGTTAGTCTGTATGGAAACACTATCGACTACGATGTTTTTACAACTATGATATCTGATAAAACAAAAGTAATAGTTGATAGTTCTCAAAGTCTTGGATCTACTTATAAAGGAAAGCCAGATGGATTTTTTGGAGACGCTTCAGTGTTTAGTTTTGCACCCAATAAACCTATACCAACTTCAGGCACACACGGCGCCCTAGTGTGGGATGATGATACAATGACTGAAAAAATAAAGTCAACTAGAAGCAATGGCAAACTAGGGCGTAATCAACCAATCACACACTTGGGTATAAATGGTACTGCTTATGAACTCCAGGCATGTCAAATTTATTTTGGATTATTAAAATATAAACAATGGCAACAACGCAGAAGACAAATAGCAGATTATTACATCCAGCAACTAATGGACTTGCCTCTACAATTTATAGTTGCAGGAGAACATTGTGTATCGAATAATCATAAGTTTGTAGTGCTGTCGAAAGACAGAGCAAACCTTGTACACTTTCTACAAGCAAACAAAGTTGATGCACAAATACACTACACGGATAATTTTAATATGACATTTGGAGATAAAACAGACATGCCAATGACCGATAGATTGTGTAAACAAGTGATAAGTTTACCTAATCATCAATGGTTAACAGATGCAGAAGTTGAAACAATTGCAAATACAGTAAGGAACTTTTTTGAATGAAAAATATCGCTGTGATAGGACACACTGGTAAGTTAGGATCTGCTCTTATCACACATCCAAACGCAATGGCATGTCCATGGATGTTTGAAAATGATCGCTCTGTCATAGACAACTGGTTAACAGACAATCCCCAAATAGATACTATTTGGCATGTTGCTAGGGCGTGTCGTACAGATGGGCCTCGAAGAGATAATGAAACTTTCCTGCTTGAACAAAATGCAATGCAAAATTTATTGTCCACCAGGGCAAAAAGTTGTAGATTTGTATATGCCTCTAGTAAAATTGTATATGGCCTAGGAGGACTCAGCGATCAACCTGAAGATATATTACCAGCAGAAAAAGTTGCTGAAACATTTAATGATGATCTAATAGGCACATTCAATTGTCCAACGTGGCAACACACAAGAAACATAGATATTAGTAAACTAGACCACCAAAGAACAATATATGCTTTGACTAAACTATCTAATGAGCAGTTAATACGTAGAACTTGCACCAACCATAAAATTGTGCGTATATGGGATATACTGTAAATAAATAGCAAGTAGGGGTCAAAGCGAAAACTAAGGAGAAACAAAATGTATAACTTTGAGACAAAAACTAATGAAGAAGGCGAGATTGAAAATATAATCAATCATCAACCTGAGGGATATAATGCCAGAACAGGCATATATGCTTCTTCCTACATTTTCCAAGGTGATTGGGAAGATGAATTGTCCGCTTTGAACTTTACTCGCAGAGGTGATAAATTTACAGAAACTTCTAAGATTGATGCTGAAAAAGGACAAGACACACAGTATCTTTACAATTCTTTTAGAAGTGCTGACGGAAAAGATACCACACATGATCAACTACAAGACTTTTGGTCAGAGGAAAATCCAGCAGATTACAAAGATACCAATTCAAAACTTGCTTCACCTAAACTGGCGGCAATATGTGATTGGTTCCAGTGCGAAAAAACTAGGATTAGAATTTTTCAACAACAGCCTGGAGCATACATGCAGATGCATACTGACTTCGATAATCAGCGTGGTAACCAATATGGCGAGACTTTGAGGATCTTTGTACAACTTACAGATCAACCAGGTGGTGCTTGGTACAGATTTAAGACAGCGGATTCTGAAGTAAGCATTAATTTACAGAAAGGCCAATTTTTAATTTTCAATCCAGATCATACTGGACACCAAACACAAAATCTTACTGACATACCTAGAAATGCTTTTATGTTGGTTGTAAAAAGAAATGCTTGGTTAGATAGCCTTACTGAAAACGAAACAATGACTTTTATTGACGTTGAAGAATTAGCCAAAGAACAAATAGCAGTATAAACTAACAGTGATTGATTCTTACACTCTAGAAAAGTGGAGCAACATTCACACAGTCAAAGACTTTTTATCTTTCTGTGAAGATACAAAGTGTGACGTAACAGGCATGATAATGAGTCTTGTTGACAAAACGAAGTCATCATATTGGTTGGCGGCAAACGTAAAGTTTGATCTACCCATACAAAAAATTTTACATACCAAGCCTGACATAGATTGGAATGAATTATCTTCTGTTACAATGCATCCAACAGAGTTAGATTGGCATAAAAAACACAATTTTACAAATGGTTACGATAGGATAGATCCACCTGTTGCTCTAAGGAAAATTGCTACTGCTCTGGGATTTACAGAGACTAGTAGTGTGTGGCTCAATAATCAACCTCCAGGAGCAGTGATGGGTAGGCACGTTGACAGTGTTAGTTGCTTTACATATGAACAACACGATAATTTCTTAGATATGAAGTATGACAAACAAATACGTCAACCAAAAGAAATGAAAAAAATTTATAGATGCTTTGTTGCTTTGGACGATTGGCATCCTGGTCAAATCGTAAACTTTGAACCAAAGTTTTGGACCAATTGGAAGAAAGGTGATGTTGTATTTTTTGATTGGCAAAACACAGTCCATAGCACTGCCAACACTGGGGAACACAATCGACCTTTATTAAAAATTACTGGCACCATGAAAGATGACACATACGTAAAGTTAGCAGAACAAACTGGTGAGGTGCACAATGCCGTGGTTGTATAGTTGTAACGGCAAGGAATATTCTAGTAAGTTTAAAGCCATAAAAGAAAATATAGCAACTGGTAAGGCAGTAAATTTTCATGCAAGTAAATCTTGGACTGGATATGATTTTTCAATTGAGCCGAAAGATACATGGAACAATTTACTATTACATGAAGCATTAACTGTAAGAGATAGTTATCGATATGTTAAACTATACTACTCTGGTGGTGCAGACAGTGATCTAGTACTGCATACATTTTTAAACAACAATATTTTTATCGATGAAATCTGTTGTTTTAAAAGTGGTATGGGCAGTGCAGATTATGAGATTGATAATTTTGCATTTAAGACTCTTACTAAAATTAAAACACTGATCCCTAACACAAAAATTACTTTTGAAGAGCCTTCTGTGCAAGACTATAAAGATTATTATTCAAATAAAAATTGGACTAATGAAATACAAGAATGGAACTATCATTTTAGGTTAGGTTATCATAATGATTTAATCAAAGATCATAACACAAAAAGCGGCACAATAAATTTGTTTGGAGCAGAGCCACCTAGGCTTGCATATAGAAATAATCATTGGTACACATATTTTTTAGATGCTGACATTGAACCAGAAGAAAACAAATATAATTTTTTTGTTGAAAATCCAAAAATACATGCAAAACAATGCCATATGTTATTGTCCGCTATTCGAGAACACAAAAATGAAACAGAGTATAATGCAGTGTGTAACAGTGCAGAACATGAAATATTTTGTCGTGATCACACAGGACGTCATGATTACAATAAAATTTTTCCTAGGAGAGTTGAATTTTGGGGACGATATCAAGACAACTATATCGAACTAGAAGGAGATAAACTGCACTTTACTGCACAAAAGGAAAAACTTGCTCTAGAAAGTTTTATGAAAGAATATCCTGATATCATTAAAAAATGGAAAAATGGTCTGTATACTATGTACGACTTGGATGGGTGGACCAATGGAGTACCAGAACAGGGCCTTGTTGGGGTCCATACAAAATTTTATTCTTTGGAAAATAACACTGTAGAAACAGTTGACTCTCTGTATCCTAACGGCTTTTCTATTGACAGTTAAGATATAATTGTTATACTAATAATATGTTGAAACGTATTGGTTTTTGTTGTCAGTGGTTCCATCACGATCAGACACTGAAGAAAAAACAGTTAGAAGAAATACAAAGACCATACAATACTAGATCCACAACTGTAAGATGGCTTAATGAACACAAATCCGAAGCAGAAGATAAACTGCAATTTGTGTTTCATCACAACATTGAAGCAATTAAAAACCTAATTACAAAAGTTGGCAACCTACCTGCTGAACGCAGAATGTGTAGATTGTCTTCTCCTATACTGCCTGTGGCGACAGAGGCAACATGGAAATATTATTGGTCCAAGCCAGATGTGATAGATTACTGTGAAAAGCATTTTGCCATATGTGGTGAAATGGCTAGAGATAAAGATGTTAAAATTAGTTTCCATCCTGGACAGTTTACAGTTCTTGCTTCAGATAATCCTGACATAGTGGAACGCAGTATTGAAGAGTTTGAATATCATGCATCCATGGCACGAATGATGGGGTTTGGCAAAACGTTCCAAGATGGTTGTAAAATTAACATACACATATCAGGTAGACAAGGTCCTGAAGGCGTTCGCAAGGCCTTACCTAAACTTACGCCAGAAGCACGTAATTTAATTACTATTGAAAATGATGAAATGGGTTGGGGACTAGATGCATCCCTTGAATTAGAAAAAGACTTGGCGCTTGTGATGGATATACATCATCATTGGATTCGGGATGAAGAATACATTGACCCAGCAGACGATAGAGTCAAACGTGTGAGAGATTCTTGGCGTGGAGTCCGTCCTACGATGCATTATTCTTATTCTCGCGATGAACACCTAGAGCCTGCAGGACTTGGAGACAAAACACATACAGAAATGCACAATATTCAAGACTTATTGGATCGCGGTTGCAAAAAACAAAAACTTAGAGCACACTCTGACTTCTTACCTAATGCAAAAGTTAATGATTGGGCACTTAGTTTTCTTGATGAGTTTGACATACAGGTCGAAGCAAAAGCAAAAAATTTGGCATCTGAACAATTATATGACCAATATTGTAATATGATAAGTACAAGTTTATAAACAATTAGGAGATAAAAATGGAAGTTCTTAACAAAGTAAAGAAGTTTTTTAGAGACGGACTAGAAGTTTTTTGGCCTAAACCAAAGAAAACTACTAAGAAAAAAACTGCAAAAAAAATTACTAAAAAGAAGAAAAAGAAAACTAGCAAGAAAAAATAATGCAAGTTGACGAATTGATACATAAGCCTTGTCCTAGGACAAAATCAGCAAGATGTGAATGTGCAGGTGTGAACAGTTTATCTGAAGCAGATGCAACTATTAACGCAACATCAGAACTGATACATTCTGATACAGTCAAAGGAACAATAAAGTTTACACAAGAGCCAGGCGGACCAACTGTGATAACAGGAGAAATTACAGGAGTTGAGCCTGGTGAGCACGGATTTCATATACATGAATTTGGAGATTTATCTGGAGGTTGTGACACTGCTGGAGCACATTACAATCCCGATGACGTGGATCATGGAGATCTAGAAGATGGACATGTTGGCGATTTGGGGAACGTGACTGCTGATGAAAATGGCGTGGTTACCCTAAATGTCACTGCACCAAGAGTTGATCTCAGTGGAGACAGAAGTGTGGTTGGTAGATCCATAATCATACATTCCGATAAAGATGATTTAGGACTAGGTGGTGACGCTGAATCAATTAAAACAGGCAATGCAGGAGAAAGATTAGCCTGCGGAGTCATTACACTTGCAGAATGATAGACAGAGAATACTTCGATAAAAAATATCCAGATATAACAGACAATTTAAAATGTGTGTATGATCCTGAAATCCCGATAGACATATATGAACTTGGTCTTATATATGACATAAATGTTGCTGAAGATAATTCATGCATGATAACAATGACACTTACTTCACCAGCATGTCCAGTTGCAGAACAATTACCAGAGACTGTGCAACGAGCAGTTGAGAAAGCTGGTTATGATCCTGTGAGGATTAATTTGACTTTCGACCCTCCATGGGAAAAAGATTTTGTCAGCAATGACGGAAGATTAATGTTAGGTTTTTAAACACCGCACTCTTGCAAACGATTTCAATAAATTTCCTTTGAATTCAAGTAAAATACTGTTTAAATATTGTTATGGACATAACAACCGTGATAACATATTTTTTTATAACTGTGACTGCAACTTTTTCTGAATCTATGGTTCCTTATCACACATACAATAAAACAATTTATTTCATGACACAGTCCCAGTGTGAAACATTCCTATCACGTTATAGAAGTCCTGTTGAAGAATCGTTCAATGATTTTTGGGACGGACCTGGCAAGGACTTGATGGAAGATTGGAATCTGGAAACATGGACTATAGACTGTGAAGAATGGTATCAAGCATGGGATGGAGAGTTTTACATAGTTGGTTATGAACCAAAAGTTACAATTTAATTAAAGTGGAAGAAGCATCCATTTTGTAAATCCTCCTTAATTTTACACCTACTTTCTGTGCAAATCTTTGAGCATCACAATCGGAACACACATGATGAAAGTCATTAGATGCCCTGTGTGAAGGCACCTTTGCCGCTTCTCTTATAAATTCGTGATCGCAACAATCACACTTAAAGTGATACACTGTTCTTTTACGTTTGAAGTTATGCACATTACCCAATTTGGACTCTCTTTGGTGTAATCTTATTGAGGTTGTAGTTCTCAAATACATACAATTATCTATCCAAGTTGGCTATCTAAATATGTGTTATTTTCTTTATAAAGGTGGTTTTTACTTCCGGTTTATAAAAATGTGCTATAAATAAAACAAGTCACCGGAGGAACAAATATGGCACAACAAAGTATTAACATAGGATCAGCGGCTAACGATGGCACGGGTGATCCACTAAGAACAGCATTTGATAAGATCAACGATAATTTCAGTGAAATTTATACAGAACTTGGAGGCTCATCATTATCAAGTTTAAAACTATCAGGCAATGCACTTATATCAGATGTAACAAATGAAGATATTAACATTACTCCAAACGGAACAGGTAATGTTATCATCAATGCAAATTTAGAGGTATTAGGCGATAGCACTCAACTATCTACGACAAACGTAACTATTGAAGACAATCTATTAGAATTAAACAAAAACAATTCAGGCGGTGCAGACATAGACGCAGGTCTTTTGATCAACAGAGGATCAGCAGGCAACAACGCGGCATTTTATTGGAACGAAGGTGATGACAAATTTAAGGCAGTACTAACAACCTCCGGTGGCGATGTTAGCGGTGTAACAGATACTTCAGAAGCAACAATCGTTGCAACAATAGAAGGTACGTCTGCAACAATTACAACTGTAAACACAAACACACTTAATTCTACAGATTCATCAGAGATTAGAATTACTGATGCTGTGTCCATTATAGGAGCACTTACAGGCTCCAGCACTGCAACCTTTGGAGGTAGTGTTACAACTTCAGGATCTTTTGTTATTGGATCTGCAGACATGAACGAAACTGATCTAGAAAAATTAGATGGCATTACAAATGGTACAGTTGCGGCATCTAAAGCAGTTGTTGTTGATGCATCATTAGATGCGTCTGGATTTAGAAATATCACAGCCACAGGAAACGTCACTGCTGACATAGGTGACTTTAGACAAATACAATCAACTGACTCTACTTTGGTAACGATAGATGATTCTTTAAGAATTACAGGGTCATTACAGGTAGATGCAATTAATTCTAATGATTCTTCAGCAGTACAAGTGGATGATGGACTTAATGTTAATGGTGCACTGGCAGCTGATTCAATAGACACTAATGAAATAAGTTCAGCAGACTCCACAGCCATACAGATTACTGATAGTATTAATGTTGCAGGATCAGTATCAGCTGTATCTTTAGATGTTGATCTAATTAAAAATGGTGATTCATCAGCAGTAAAAATAGATGATGGCTTAGAAGTAGTTGGTGTGGCAAACGTAACAGGTGATATTGTGCATACATCAGGCATAACACAACTCAGTGTAGAAACAGTGTCAGGTGACTCTGCTGGTACAGATGCTATTGCTGTGACCACTGATATTACTTTCCTAGACATGAGTTCAGGTGGTATGACATTGTCGATAGCAGATGGCGTCGACGGACAGATCAAGTACATCATTTGTAACCAGATAGGCACAGTTGCAGGTGGTGGTGGACCTACACCAGCAATCCTTGACAACACCAATGGAAACTGGACAACACAAATTAGATGGGATGCTGTAGGCGAAGCGGCAACTTTGATATTTGACTCACAGACAGGAAAATGGAATATTGTTGGCTCACAAGGCGTAACAATAACATAATTTTATTTCCGGTAATCTACGGTAAATACACACAGTTCATTAGTGTTCACAATCATGTGAAACTTATGCGGACTTAACCGCGTAGTACCTAAAACGTACATTGGACTTCTTATAAGGAGAAAACAAAATGGCAACAAGAAAATTTCACGCTAAAGTGATCCAACAAGCTCGTGCCAGCCATACAGGTAGAGACGGAGATTTATTCTTTGATGATTCTTCAAATCAGTTCTTTATTTCAGATGGCTCAACAGCAGGTGGTGTTCCATTATCTTTAAACAGCAAAGTAAATGTCGTTAATGTGACAGATTCAACTTTGGCACCTACAGTGGCTCAGTCTGGTAGTATTTTTACTATCAACAGAGCGGCAGGTTGTGTAGTAACACTTCCAGCTGCGGCGGCAGGCCTACACTATAGATTCCACGTTGGAACAACTGTAACATCTAACACACTTACAATTAATGCGGCGTCTTCAGCTGACGTGTTACAAGGTCAACTTATCACTATTGATAAAGACACACCAGGTAACATTGTGGCAACTAACGCAGGTGCAACAATTGGTGTTGATGTACCAGCGGCGGATGACCACCAGTTCGTTGCAGACGGTGACACAAAAGGAAGATTCCTTGGCACAATGATCGATTATGTGTGCATCACTGACGCATTATGGTTTGTTTCTGGATTCAACAGACACGACGGTACGATTGCTACTGCATTCACGTAAGCCGATTAACCATTATATGGTGCTCATTCTATATGGGCACCATATTTTTCCACATTAAATATTTTCATGACAACTAAAAAAGAGAAGCATTGGCGTTGGGGTGACATACGTTACATCGATCCTGCAACCAGTTACACTTGTTCAGGTGGCATAGACGGAAAACCCGAACATGCGCCGATGAATATGATAATGGGCAACGCAGATGTTGTGTTGGTTTGCCCTATCTGTGATACCATATATGGTAACAAAGAACGTATGAATGGTAGATCAGTGCAGGCAAGAATCAACGAAGCGGACAGAATCAAGCAAGAAAATGCTAGACTGGAACAACAAGAAGTGGATCGTGTGAATCGCGAACAAGGATTCTTTAGCTTTTTAAAACGCCGCAAGTAGTATATACTTGTAGGTGCAACATGGCCCGACTCAACAAAAAAGATTTAAAAGCATTAACCATATCATCATATAGACTCAGCACAGGCCCAGAACGTGTTGATGAAGATGCTATGATTTTGTCGCAACGTGGCACCAAGCGGTTCCGTGTAGAAACTGCACATGGCACAGAAGTTCTCAAGTTAGTGGGCAAACAAGAAGGCGCCTTAGAGCCTAAGGAGTTTAGGATCCAAATAGGCAACATTAACATACCAAAACTTACTAATCCAATACTGAAAGCAATCACGTAAGTACATATGAAATGGAACTTAAAGTTTATATAATATTGTTTGTTACGTTGCTTCTTTTTATGTGGTCAACTTCGATACAAGCGTCTTAAACGTAAAGCCTAAATCACTTAAATAGTAGCAAATGGCAAAACCCGTATGGCAAACAGCATCTGGAAACTTAGGAACTAAATCTGAAGGAATATATTTTTCTACGCAATTAGTGGCTACAGACGCTGATGGAGACACAGTAAACTACACAGTGATTTCAGGATCTTTACCTGCAGGAGTGTTTTTAGGCACAACAGGAAACTTAGCTGGCACGCCAACAGAAGTAGGATTTTTGTCAGAACACAAATTTGTTGTAAGAGCCACAGCAGGTGATGACGTTGCCGACAGATCTTTTTCAATGTTTATTGATGGTGAAGATGCTCCAACTTGGATTACTGATCCAGGACAAATTGCTGTGGTGTATGACGGTACATTTTTAAACTTCCAATTGGTGGCTAGTGATCCTGACAATGACATTAAAAATTATAAAATTATAGAAGGCGAACTTCCTCCTGGCGTGGACTTGTTAGAAGAAAGTGGACTGTTGCGTGGAGTGGTCTTACCTGTGCCGACAGATACGTTTGATTCGACGCAAGTAGGTTGGGATGGGGCAGAATGGAGTGCTACGCAAACTTGGGATCAAATTGTTAATTTAGGATCCCTTGATAGAACATACCAATTCACTGTAAGAGTCTCAGATGGAGCTGCCTTTGCTGACCGCATCTTTAATATAGGAGTGTCTGGTACTGATGGTAAACTTGTTGATTCTGACTTAGTAAGTGCTGACACAACAATCGTCGATGCCAGTGCATCTGATATTAGGCCACTTTACTTTACAACAAATTCACATCTTGGGGATTATATTCATGAAAACTATTATATCATCAACATTGATGTAGTCGATCCTGAAGAAACATTTGGTACTGCAAATGATACTGTGGTGTCCTACGCACTGACTTCTGGATCTTTACCTCCAAGTTTGAAATTAGATCCATTGGTAGGAGAAGTGTTTGGAACAATAGACAGACAGTTAGAAGCAGAAACAACTTACACTTTCACAGTTGGTGCAACAAAAAGTGGCACAGGATACACAGATCACACTTATTCTAAAACATTTACTTTGACCGTACGGGGAGCGGCATATGGTACTGTAACTTTTGATCAGGTTGAAGAGGAGTTAGTAATTTAATGAGCATTATTACATTAGGCACAATTAATCCTTACAAAGTATCGGTGTTTAAAATTGGTGCAACTGTCACAGCAAATGTGCAAATATCCTTCAGTTACAAATCAGGAAAATTACCTCCAGGACTTTCTTTGTCTCCTGATGGAGAAATAACAGGTACGGTTGAAGACAAGGTATTCGGTCTAGACGAATATGGCACAACATTCGATCAAGGTACAACCACTATAGAACAAAATTATGACTTTACGGTTACAGCAGTTGGGTCTGCTGGCCAATTAAGTTTAGACCAACAGTTTAGAATAAAAGTAAAACAGCGAACAGCGTCTGAAATTGGAAACATGTATGGATATTGTTTTTTAACATCATCGGCGAGAGATGCTTTGAAAGATTTTATCACAAGTTCTAAATTTTTTCCAACTGGTTCAACATATCGGGATCAAGATCCAAATTTTCAAACGTTTGATTACAAAGTTTTATTTTTGGCAGGCGTACATCTAAAAAGTTTAAAAACTATTATTTCTTACATGCTTAATAACAATTATACAGTGGCGTTACGTACGGGGGATTACAAGGTTGCAAAAGCGAAAGACGCTGTTGGCAATGTGTTATATGAAGTTATCTACGTGGATTTAATTGATCCCAAGTCAGGCGCTGATAACAAAATTACTTTTGCATCGCAAAATTTACCAGATATCACAATGCAATTTAACACATCCACTTTACACATATCAGCTGATGATGATTTGCCTATTCCTGGTACTACAGAAGATGAACTGTACATTAATAGCATTACAAATATGCAAAATGAACTTAAGGCAGGATTAACAATCGAAAATTTTGAATATCTACCACTATGGATGAAATCAGCACAGGATGACGGACTGGTGTTAGGATACAGACTGGCGTTGCCTCTAAAGTTTGCACAGCCGGGCGAAGCAGATAAAATTTTATACAGAGTAAAAAATGAAAGCACTTACAACATAAGAGGCTTGCCTGTAGAATTCGATAGATGGATTATTGATAACAATTTGGGGACAACCTTCGATGATACAGTTCGTAGTGTGTCACACACAGGCGATGGTAGCACAATGCTGTTTGAAGGCCCTTCGACAAGTGATATAAGAAGTGCTACTAATTTAAAAGTAGAAATAGGTGGAGTGCGACAAGATAACAGTGTGTTTGTAGTAAATCCCAAAGCCAGCACAACACAATTTACTGCTGATGATTCCACAACGGATCACACTGTAGATTTATTTGCCACTGGCGATAATGTTGTATTTGACTCAGCACCTGCAGACGGAGCGGCAATTACAATCACAGTAAAACCAACAACTTTTAATGGTGGGTCGCAAACTATTTTTGACAATGATGATTCTACTGGCACAACATTCGACGCAAATGGAACTAGATTTATTAGTAAAGGAGTAACATTTGACCGACATGCCCCTGTTAGCACACAATTACTAATGCAAAGACGCAGTGTTACAGATAGAATTACCCATGTTTCAAACCAGCGAGACTTAACAAGAAAAAGGTAATAAATAAACTTATATGGCAAGCAATATATCAACAGCAAATATAGACACCACATTTCCAGTTGCAGGACAGGATAATGATTCACAAGGCTTTAGAGATAACTTTAGCCAAATAAAGACTCAACTGGACACTGCATCTACAGAGATTACCACTATACAAACAAATCAAGCAGTTACTAATGCTGATACAGACTTTAATGGGCATGATCAATCAGAAGTTGTTCTTAAAGACTGGGGGCAAAAAATTGTAGCAAAAGGTACTACTTCTGGATCTGTTGCTTGTGATTTCGAAGATGGTAATGTAGTCACAGTTACAACATCAGGAAATATTACACTTACGTTTACAAACTTTCCTGTAGAAGATGATGCTTCAACTAACGTATATGCATCAATGAAAGTGTTTTTAACTAAAGCTACTTCAACACACACAGTTACCTTAACTGGTGTATCGTTTCCAAATGATCCAGATCAGGATGTTGGCGACTCATCCACTGTGTCAACTGACTTCCCTGAAAGGAAAGCAACTTTTGTATTTGATGTGTTTTCAGTCGATGGCGGCACAACAAAGTTCATTTCCAACATATTAGAGTATCCATCTAGCACTTAATTAAATAGTTACTATGTTTAATCCACACTTGGAACCTAAAGATCTCTCAGACGAACAGTTGGAATCAAAGATAAAAGATGTTACACTGAGAATTAATCAGGCATCAAGAATGAATAACACAAATTTATACCAACAACTATTAGCTATTAATAATACTTTACAACTCGAGTTTCAAGACAGAAAAGCAAAAGCATCACTTCGCAAAGATGATGATGAAGATAACCAATTCAAAGATTTGATCAATGTTAAACGATAGTGGGATTAGTTGGAAGGGTAGATTTACCAATACCATGTATCTTAATAACAAGTTGTGGCCTAATGACGTTACAATTAATATCCACATGATGCCTGTGACTGCAAAAGGAACTTCTCAGCATATTACATTCCAAAAAATAAAATACATTTTCCATAAAACATTGCAAAATAGTGTGTTCATACACCATGATGAAAATATTTTCAAGTGTTTTGACATGTTTGATAATGAAGTGTTAGACTTTTTTGAAGCACCAGTTGATCAAATTGTTGGCGTTACACTCCTAGCAAAATTAGATGCCATAGGAGGTGATAACATGAAGGTAGATGCTTTAGAAATTGAATCATGGCAAGGAGAAAATTTATCTTTCATGATCACAGATGAATCACCAGAATGGGCCATTTTGCAAAGCAATAAAACCAAAGATCCATGGTGGCATGATTCCAGTCCAAGGATTTCCAACTTTATCAAGGACAAGTTGACATGGGAAGAAATAGGCTTTACAATAGAACACAATGAAGGATTTAGAGTTATTCAAGGCGGAGAGTAATGATCACTGACGCATATGGCAGTGTAAAATTTTCAGTAAAAGAAACACTGGAAGAAATGTATTCAGGCAGTGAAATAGATCAATTTGTTATAAATGATG
>CENV01001958.1_pt1 | contig 26355 bp, 14 predicted proteins | sample 530231 | NCBI WGS metagenome assembly CENV01 (sample SAMEA2619815, study PRJEB7988) | marine metagenome | biome: marine biome (ENVO:00000447); feature: surface water layer (ENVO:00002042); material: "saline water (ENVO:00002010), including plankton (ENVO:xxxxxxxx)" | depth 5 m | reverse complement strand
GAACTGGCGCTGCAGTGCATCGAGCAGCGCAAGCGGCGGCCGCTCGTTGATGCCCATGGTACGGTCGCCCTGCACGTTGCTGTGGCCGCGCACCGGGCAGGCGCCAGCGCCGGGCTTGCCGAGGTTGCCGCGCAACAGCAGCAGGTTGGCGATTTCCTGGATGGTCGCCACTGAGTGACGGTGCTGGGTGATGCCCATCGCCCAGCAGACGATGGCCCTTTCCGCGTTGCGGTAGATCATGGCGGCGTGGCAAATGGTTTCGCGGTCGAGCCCCGATTGCTGTTCGATCAGCGCCCAGGACGTGACTTCGACCTCGGCCAGGTAGGCGTCCACCCCGTGGCTGTGCTCAGCCAGAAACGCGTGATCGAACACCGCCGGCGCGCCGCTGGCCTGGGCTTCCTGCTCCCATTGCAGCAGGTACTTGGCGATACCGCGCAGCACCGCGAGATCGCCACCGAGATTGGGCCGCAAGTAGGCACTGTGAGTCGGCGCGTCCTGGTTGGCGAGCATCTCGATGGGCTTCTGCGGGTGCTGGAAGCGCTCCAGCCCGCGCTCGCGCAATGGATTGAAGCAGACCACCTGAGCGCCGCGCTCCACAGCCTGACGCAATGGTTCGAGCATGCGCGGATGGTTGGTGCCGGGGTTCTGGCCGAGAACGAAGATCGCATCGGCGTGATCGAAATCCTCCAGCGTCACCGTGCCCTTGCCGACGCCGATGGATTCGGTCAGGGCGACGCCGCTGGCCTCGTGGCACATGTTCGAGCAGTCGGGAAAATTGTTGGTGCCGAAGCTGCGACCGAACAGCTGGTAGAGATAGGCCGCTTCGTTGCTGGCCCGACCGGACGTGTAGAAGGCTGCCTGGTGCGGGCTGTCCAGGCCGTTCAAGTGTCGGGCGATCAGCGCAAAGGCATCGTCCCAGCTGATCGGCCGGTAGCGGTCGCTGGCAGCATCGTAACGAACCGGTTCGCTCAGGCGCCCCTGGTACTCGAGCCAGTAGTCGCTCTGCTCGCGTAACTGACTGACGCTGTGGCGGACGAAAAAGGCCGCGTCCACGCGGCGCCGAGTCGCTTCCCAGTTCACTGCCTTGGCGCCGTTCTCGCAGAACTTCACCGCACCGGCCTCCGGCGAATCACCCCAGGCGCAGCCGGGGCAATCGAAGCCGCCGTTCTGGTTGGTGCGCAGCATGGCGCGGATGTTCTTCAGCGCGTTGCCGCTGCCGAGCCAGGCGCTGGCCACGCTGCGCAGCGCGCCCCAGCCGCCTGCCGGGCCGGCGTAGGGCTGGAAACGGGTGGCGGGATGGAAGCGGGACGTGCGGCTCATGGGTGGCATCCGTTCTGTTCGGGCAGCGCTGGCGCCGGGCTGTAGACCCGCGGCGCGCTGTGGTGGGGCAAGTGAATGAGGTTGAGGTGATGCCGACGCGCCCACTCGACGGTCAGGTGGGTCGGCGCGGACAGACTGACTAGCGTGCCGATGCCGGCGCGCACGGCCTTGTGGATCAGCTCCAGGCTGCAGCGGCTGGTGACCACGACGAAGCCTTCGCTCGGGGTACGGCGCTGCAGCGTCAGCGCACCGATCAGCTTGTCTAGGGCGTTGTGCCGGCCGATGTCCTCGCGGCACAGGGCGATCTCTCCGTTGCCGTCGACATACAGTGCCGCGTGCAGTGCACCGCTGTCGCGGGCCAGCAGCTGGGCGTTGGCGATGCGCTGGCGCAGATCGTGGAAATGTCCTTCGGGCGGCAGATCGATTGGCGAAAGTGGTGCGAGCTGCGGCAATGCCTGCTCCAGCGCCTGCACACCGCACAGGCCACAACCGCTGTGGCCGGCCAACTGCCGTCGTTGCTGCTTGATGTGCCAGAACGCCCGCGGGCTCACCTGCACTTCGGCATGCTGCGCGCTGCCATCGCCTAGCAAGCGCAGGTCGCGTAGATCATCGGTGCGCTCGATCAAGCCGCCGCTCAGGCTGAAGCCGATAACGAAGTCTTGCAGGTCCAGCGGTGTCACCATCATCACGGCCTGATTGAGGCCGTTGTAGCTGATTGCCAGGGCGCATTCGTCAGCCAAGGGGGCCGCGCCGAGATCCGGAGCATTGGCGCTTGGGGCGTTGAGGGTGGCGTATTGCATGGCGATGGCCTGCGACAGGTCGACGCAGGGAGCCTAGGAGTGCAGGGAGGGATCGTCCAATCGCTATGTTCGATAGGGTGATCGAGCGTATCGATCGCTCGTCAGGAGATGGCAGGTCTTTGCCGCTGCAACAGCTCGCGCGCTTCGTTGAAACAGGCTTCGCCCAGCGCGGATCGCGGTGAGCCGCGACGCAGGATCAGCCCCAGCGGCGCGAGGGTACTGGCATTGTCGATGGGCGTCAGGGTCAGTCGGCTGTCCAGTGCTTCGAGGCCGCTATCCAGCGGCATGATTGCGCAACACAGTCCGGCCCCTACGGCCTGCAGCAGATGGTGGACAGCATCGGTCTGCAGCCGCGGTGCCAGGCTCAGGCCACGGCTACGCAGTGCGTGGTCGATGGACTGGCGAAAGTGCATGCCGCCGGTCAAAAGACCTAGCGGAAGATCGGCGAGCGCTTCCCAGCGCAGCGATGGCGCGTCGAAGCGAAAATGGCGCTCGTCATGCAACAGCCCCATGCGGGTTCCGCCGAGCGGCAGGCTGGTGAAGTGCGCGTCATCCAGCCGCTCCAGGTAGGACAGGCCCAGGTCCAGCAGATTGCGATTGAGCCGTTCGAGAATCTGATCGCTGCTCAACGCGAACAACTCGAAGCGCAGATTCGGGTGGCGCTCGCCGAAGGCCTGCACCAATTGCATCGGGTCGAAACCGGCCAGCGGCACCACGCCCAGGCGCAAGGTGCCGACCAGCTGGCCACGGCAGGAGGCGGCTTCGGCCAGCAGGCCGTCCTGTGCGGCGAGCAGGCTGCGCGCCCAGGCCAGGATGCGTTCGCCTTCGGCGGTGAAGCCCTCGAAGCGCTGGCTGCGGATCACCAGTTGCAGGCCGAGTTCGTCTTCCAGGCTGCGCAGGCGCATCGACAGCGTCGGCTGGGTGACATGGCAGCGCGCCGCGGCCTGACCAAAATGACGCGTTTCATCCAGCGCCACGAGAAACTTCAGCTGCTTGATATCCATGCCCGCTCGCCTCGAAGGTAGTGCGGGCGGCACCTTAGCATGCCGTCAGGGGGCGTCGAACAGCGGCTGCAGCCCGCTGGGCACCACGCCGGTCCAGCGCTTGAAGGCGCGGCGGAAGTTGGTGGTGTCGTTGAAGCCGAGGTGCCGCGCCACGGCTTCATTGCCGAGGCCTCGGGCCTGATAGAGGTAGAGCGCGACGTGCGTGCGCACCAGATCGAGCTGTTCCTGAAAATGCGTGCCGTGCTTGGCCAGCTTGCGCTTGAGCGTCGCCGGACTCATGGCGAACGCCAGCGCGACGCGCTCTAGGTTGAGCGGCTCGCGGATGTTGTCATGCAGGTATTGGTAGAACGCATCGAGAAAGGCGCAGGGGCCTTCCAGCGCATCGATCTGCTGCTGGCTGGCCTGCTGCGCGACCTGGCCTACCGTGGCCGAAGCATCCGGCCAGGGCTGATGCAGGTACTCGCGAGGCAGGCTGAGCAGGGTCAGGTGGCGGTCGAACTGCAGCGCGTCACCCAGGTGCACCCAGTACTGCTCGACATGCCGCGGCTGCGGATAGGCAAACTGAAAGCGCCACGGCAGGCGCAGACCGCTGCCGCGCTTGCACAGCGCGACGATGGCGGTCAGATGCGCCTCGATGAGAAACCGTTGGTGGCGGCCGGCGCTGCCGTTGTCCAGCCAGTAGATGTGCAGCTGCTGTTCATCCAGCAGCAGCCTTGGCGCCAGCAGCGGGCAGAGCAGGGCGCGGAACTGGCAAAGCCGCTCCAGCGTCTGTTCGAGGTTGCCGGCGTTGGCCAAGGCAAGGCTGACATCGCCGTAGTGCCCGGGCAGCAAGCGCTGGCCGAACAGAAAGCTGCTGTCCGCAGCACCCAACAAGCGTTCGGTGTTGCCGATGAGCGTCAGCAGCTGCTCCGGGCTGACGCGGGCGCGGCCGCTGGCGACGTCCTCGTAGAACAGCCCGCTGCCGCGCAGCAGCGCATGGCTGTCGATACCGCGCGAGAGCGCCAGGTCGAGCAACACCGCCGGCTGGTGGTGCGCAGCGATGAAGCGGGTGTCCCATTCGTACCAGCGTAACGGGCTTTCCATGGTCGCCTCAGGCGCAGCGTGGCAGGGACTGCTTGGCCTTGGCCAAACCGAGGTTGAGGCGTTTGAGCAACTGCTCGGCATCGTCGTCGAAGGCCATTACCACTGCGGTACTGGCGCGCAGATGCAGGCGTTCGCTGTGCTGGCGCGTCTTGTGCGCGAGGCTGGCGACGGCGGTCTGCAACTCCTCGGCGAGCTGCCGCGCCTGTTGCTCGGCGGTATCGGGCAGCAGCACGACGAAGCGATCCCCGGCGAGGCGGCAGAGCAGGTCCTGATGGCGCAGGTTGAGCACCAGCAACTGCGCCACGGCCTGCAACACGAGGTCGCCTTCTTCCTGGCCGTAGCGCTGGTTGACCCGACTGAACTCGTCGAGATCCACCGCCAGCAGCGACAGCGGCCTTTGCTCGTCGGCGGCCTGGCGCAGGGCCGAGTCCAGTTGCCGACGCAGGTACTCGGCCGTGCCGAGCGGGGTCAGGTTGTCGAACAGGCGATGCTCGCGGAAAAGCCGTTCGCGCTTGTGCATCTGCGCGTTGATGGCGCGCTGTTCCTGGTTCAGGTGGTAGATGCCGAACGTCAGCAGGATCAGGCCGGCCGGCATGGGCGCGGTTTCCAGCCAGTTGTCCCAGGCGATGTTGGCGGGGATCTGGATGAACTCATCGAGCAGGTCCATCCACCAGGAAAAGCAGATGCAGGCCAGCCCCAGCGCCAGCAACCGCGTCACCCGGCCGGCCGGGCGGCTGTGCAGCAGCATGATCAGCCAGGCGAGGGCGAGGGCGGCGCAACCGCCTTCGCCGACCACGTCCATCCAGTCGATCTCGCCCCAGCTTTTGATCTGGCCGACAGCGAGGAGCAGCTGCAGGCCGACGTTGGCGGCCAGGGCAAGGCCGAGGAGGGTGAGGGTGTGGAGTTTGAGGAGGGATTTCATCGGGTCTCCGTGGCGAGGGATCACGCCAGTGCGTGAGGGCACGGAAACAGATGGATGTGACGGTTGGATGAATGGGGTGAGGGTTGAATTGGCTCAGGGGGTTTTTGGTTGGTGATTGGACAGTTTGCTGGGTGGGCTCGGGAATGTGGTTTGTCCTAGTGGATCAGATCAGTCCTGGACGAGGGGCTTGCTGGCATCGAGTAGATTCCGATTGCCGAGTCGCCTGGTGATTCAGGTTTCGCCCTGCTGGGCGAGTCACTTTCTCTTGCTTGGCCAAGAGAAAGTAACCAAAGAGAAGGCCACCCCGACATCCGGGTTTTGCTTCGCAAAACTCCCCTCCCTCCGGCGTTGCTCCGGGGGCCGTCGCGAAGGGACGTCCCTGTCCCTTCACTCCTCGCTCGGCGTCCTGCCTCGCGTCCCCCTACGCAACGCCTACGCTCGGCCTCCTGACGGGTAGCGAGTCCGAGGTGCCTGATAGATAGGAGGCTTGGTTTGTGTTTTTGAGCGGTTGAAAGAGTCATCAGGCGACTCCAATCGCCCCTTCAGAAGGTGAACGGCGGCGTAGGAAACGAACCCGGAGCGAAGCGAAGGGCCGGATGCAGGGGCAAGCGTTTTTGCCTACTTTTATCCCGGCCGGGCAGGCGCGACTGGAAAAAGTAGGTCGCCCAGCAGGGCGAAACAGAGCTACCGGATACACGAAAAATCGGACTTGGCGCGGTGCTTATCCACCGCACCACAAAGCTATGGTCGCGCTCAAAAAACAGGTCATATCAGCTCAATCCCGCTCGCAAAATCCCCGAAAACCCCCTGTTCCAAGCCCTCCCCGAACCTCCTGTCACAGAACCGCCATATCCCCCACCTACCGTCCGCTGCAGTTCCGGGATGGACCCGGTAAACACCGTTCGGGGGGATTGTTCATGAGCACATACCGCAGCGGCATCCGCCATGCAGGATTCCGCATCAGCCTGCTGGCTCTGGCCGTCAGCGCCGGTTCGGCGTGGGCCGAGGAGCCGCTTGTCATGGAGCACGTCGAAGTCATCGGCCAGGCGGTCAGCATCGACGAAGCACTGAAGGACCAGCGCAATTCCGACAGCGTGAAGAGCGTGGTGCATGCAGACGGCATCGGCCAGCTGCCGGACGACAACGCCGCCGAGGCGCTGCAGCGCATTCCGGGCATCTCGGTCGAGCGCGACCAGGGCGAAGGGCGCTTCGTCAGCGTGCGCGGCATCGCGCCGGATCTGAATAGCGTCACCATCAACGGCACGCTGGTCCCATCGCCGGAGAGCGATCGCCGTGCCGTGGCGCTCGACGTACTGCCATCGGAGCTGGTGCAGTCGCTGTCGGTGGTCAAGACGCTGACGCCGGACATGGATGCCAACTCCCTGGGCGGCACCATTGAGGTACAGAGCCTGTCGGCCTTCGACCATGACGGGCTGTTCTACAGCCTCAGCGGCGAGGGCAGTTATGACGACAACGTCGACAAGACCAGCCCGAAATTCTCCGGCGCCATCAGCGACCGCTTCAGCCTCGGCGACGGCGTCGACAATTTCGGTGTCGCCGCGGCCGTCAGCTGGCAGGAGCGCGACTTCGGCTCGGACAACGTCGAGACCGGCGGCAAGTGGGACTTTGCCGACGACGGCGCGCGGCTGGAGGAGCTTGAGCAGCGCGACTACGAGATCACCCGCGAGCGTACCGGCTTCGGGCTGAACTTCGACTACAGGCCGGACGACGTCAGCAGCTACTACCTGCGCACGCTGTACAGCCGCTTCAAGGACACCGAAACGCGTAACGCCGCCGGTGTCGCCTTCGAGGATTCGCAGCTGCCGGGTGAGACCGGTGACGCCGAGGGCTGGCGCGAGCTGAAGTCCCGCGAGGACACCCAGACCGTGCAGTCCTACGTGTTCGGCGGTGAACGCATGATGGGCCTGTGGACCCTGAGCGGGCAGGCCGGTTACAGCCAGTCGCGCGAACGCAATCCGGGCGGCATCGCCAGCGCGACCTTCGAGGGCGATTTCGCCGATGCCGGTTTCTCCAGCAGCCGCAAGCCGCGCCTGATGATCGATTCGTCCTTCTACGACCCGGCGTCCTTCGAGCTGGATGAAGTGGAGTGGGAGAAAAGCGACACCCGCGACCGCGAGAAGAACATCCGCCTGGACCTGGCGCGTGAGTACGACATCCAGGGTTACGCCGCGCAGGCCAAGTTCGGCGGCAAGCTCAGCCGCCGGCACAAGGACAACGATAACGAAGTCTGGAAGTACGACGATTTCGACGATCTGACCCTGGCCGACTTCCAGGGCGGCAGGGTCGACTATGCGCTCGGCCGCTTCGGCCCGGGCATCAGTGCCTCGGCCATCGAGGGCGCGATTGGCGGTCTGGATGCCAGCGAGTTCTACGACGAGGAGGAGTCGCGCATCAATGACTTCGACATGCACGAGGACATCAACGCCGCCTACCTGATGAACACCGTGGATATCGACCGCTGGCGCGTCATCGCCGGCCTGCGCTACGAGGGCACGCGCTTTCGCGCCAAGGGCACCGGCCTGCGCGATGACCAGTTCGAGTCGATCTCCAGCAGCAGTCGTTATGACCACTGGTTGCCGGGGCTGCACCTGCGCTACCAACTGACCGACGACACCATGATCCGTGCCGCCTGGACCAACAGCGTAGTGCGCCCGACCTTCGGCCAGCTGGCGCCCGGTTTCGTCATCGAAGGCAACGACGCCGAGTTCGGCAACCCCGATCTCAAGCCGCTGGAATCGATCAACTACGACCTCGGCATCGAGCACTACATGGGCCGGGCCGGCGTGGTGTCGGCGTACCTGTTCTACAAGGACATCGACAACTTCATCTACAACACCGATCTGGCCGGCACCGGTCAGTGGGCCGCGTTCGACGAAGCGCTCAGTTTCCAGAACGGCAGCAGCGCGAAGCTCTACGGCCTGGAGCTGGCCTACTCGCAGAAGCTCGACTGGCTGCCGGCGCCGTGGAACGGCCTGTTGCTGGGCGCCAACGCCACCTTCAGCCAGTCCGACGCGGATATCGAAGAGCAGGGGATGCAGCGCAGCATCGACCTGCCAAACCACTCCGACACGGTCGGCAACCTGATGCTCGGCTGGGAAAACGACCGGCTCAACCTGCGCCTGGCTGCGAACTACAAGTCGGACTACCTCTACGAGGTGGCCGGCATCGACGACGAGGCGCACGACCTGTACGTCGACGATCAGCTGTTCGTCGATTTCAAGGCGGGCTACTTCATCACGCCGAGCCTGCAGCTGACCTTCGAGGCGCTGAACCTGACGGACGAGTCCTACTACGTCTACAGCGGCCGCCGCGCCTACAACGCCCAGTACGAAGAGTACGGCCCGACCTACAAGCTCGGCCTGACCCTCACCCACTTCTGACCCCATGCCGCTCCGGTGCCCGCCGTTCCCCTTTTCGGTCGGGCGCCGGCAGGCGGCAGCCTGAATGGATACACCATGAACGCATTACCCAAAACCATGCTGCTCGGCCTGTGCATCGCATTGGCGGCCTGCCAGTCCACGCAACCAGATACACCGGCGAAGTCGGCCCAGCTGAACATCAGCGAACCGCTGCTGGCCGGCCCCGAGTACGCCCAGCTGCTAAACGGCGACACCCCCTGGACCGGCGCCGACCGTGTGCAGGTCGATGACCAGGGCCTGCAGCTGCTGGATGCTGCCGGTAACAGCCTGGCGCGCCACGCCGGGCGCTTCGAAGGACTGGACCATCGCGTCGACCGCCAGGGGCTGCTGCTCGCCACGGTCGAGCGCAAGCGCCAGCAGGCGATGCTGATCGGCCTGAATGCCGCGCGTGCCTGGAGCCAGCCGCTGTACTTGCCGCGCACCGCATTCGCCATCGAGGGGCTGTGCCTGTACCGCGACAGCGCGCACAACGACTTCGTGTTTCTGCTCGGTGAGGAGGGCGTCGGCGAGCAATGGCTGGTCGGCAGTCAGGGCCGCCTGCTCGGTGAGGCGCTGCGGGTGCGCGGGCTCAGCCTGCCGCCGCAGAGCGCCTTCTGCCAGACGGACGATGCCAGTGGGCAGCTCTATGTCAACGAGGAGTCCGTCGGCTTCTGGCGTTACCCGGCCGACGCCGAGGCGCCGTTGCAGCGCGAGCCGGTCGATCTGCGCCAGCCTTTCGGCAGCCTGGCCCATGCCGCAGCGGGCATGACGCTGGTGCCGGGCGGACTGCTGGCGCTCGATCCCGAAGCCTCGGTGCTGCATCTGTACCGGCAGAACGAAGCCGGCTGGCAAGCCGATGAGGTCATCGCACTGGACGGTTTCGACGAACCGGAACGCATCAGCGCGCGCCGCAGTGCCGAGGGCGTCGAGCTGCTGCTGGCGGATGAACGCGGCCTGCAGGCGGCCCGTCTGGCCTGGCAACCGACCGCGCTGTCGCAAGCCGAGCCGATCGTCAGCCTGCCGGCCGCGGTGGAGACCGGCCCGGTGCCGAGCCTGGGTGATGCCGCCGATGATCCGGCGATCTGGGTCCATCCGCGCGATCCGGCGCAGAGCCGCGTGCTCGGCACCGACAAGAAGGGCGGGCTGGTGGTGTACGACCTGGACGGCCGTCAGGTGCAGGACCTGCGCGCCGGCCGGCTGAACAACGTCGATGTGCGCAGCGGCTTCCGCCTTGGCAGCAAGCGCGTGGACCTGGCCGTGGCCAGCAATCGCGATCACAACAGCCTGCATCTGTTCGCCATCGACCGGGCGAGCGGGGTGCTCCGCGATGTCGGCGAGGTCGCCACTCCGCTGAGCGAAATCTATGGCCTGTGCATGTTCCAGGATCGCCAGGGCACCACCTACGCCATCGCCAACGACAAGGACGGCACCTTCCTGCAGTACCGCCTCGATGGCAGCTCCGGCCAGCCGCGTGGCGAGCTGGTGCGGCGCTTCAAGCTGGACAGCCAGCCCGAGGGTTGCGTGGCCGACGACCGCAGCGAGCGGCTGTTCGTCGGTGAAGAGGACGTCGCGGTGTGGGTGGTCGATGCCCGCGCCGAAGTGCCGGCGATGCCGGAGCAGGTCATCGGTGTCGGCGGGCCGGTCTACGACGACATCGAAGGTCTGGCCATCTACCACGGCGCGCGCGGCGACTACCTGGTGATTTCCAGCCAGGGCAACGACAGCTACGTGGTGCTCGATGCCCAGGCGCCCTATGGCATGCGCGGCGCCTTCCGCATTGGCCTGAACGCCGAACGCGGCATCGACGGCGCGTCCGAGACCGATGGGCTTGAAGTCACCTCGGCCAACCTCGGCGGCATCTGGAACCGCGGAATGCTGGTGGTGCAGGACGGCCGCAAGCGCATGCCCGAGGGGACGCAGAACTACAAGTACGTGCCCTGGTCGGCGATCGCCGATGCGCTGGGGCTGGACTGACGTCATCGCCTGGTAACCGACCCGCCATCCAATAGCAGCTGCCCCAGTCGGGGCAGGAGGAAACGATTCATGCAAACGACTCTCGAGCACATGTCCATCTGGGGCCTGATCAGCGAAGCCAGCCTGGTGGTCCAGGCGGTGATGATGATTCTGGTCCTGGCCTCGGTTTCGAGCTGGTACCTGATCATCCGTCGCAGCGTGGCGTTGCGCAGCGCCGAACGCCTGCAGCGCGGCTTTCTGCAGCGCTTCCGGCAGGGCGGCGATCTTGCCCAGCTCTATCGCGAAGGCCAGGCGCAGCCGTTGCCGGACGAGGCCGCGCTGCAGCGCATCTTCCTCGCCGGTTACGGCGAGTTCGCCCAGCTGCAACGCCAGCCGGGGATCGCGCCGGATGTGGTGGCGCAGGGTGTCGAGCGCAGCCTCTACGTGGCCGTCGCCGAGCAGGAGGAGCGTCTGGAAAAGGGCCTGCAGTTTCTCGCGACCGTGGGTTCGGTGAGCCCCTACATCGGCCTGTTCGGCACCGTGTGGGGAATCATGAACTCCTTCCTCGGCCTGTCGCAGGTGCAACAGGCGACGCTCTCGACCGTCGCGCCGGGCATCGCCGAAGCGCTGATCGCCACGGCCATTGGCCTGTTCGCGGCGATTCCCGCGGTGATGGCCTACAACCGCTTCGCTGCCCGTGGACAGACGCTGGTCGGCCGATACTACGCCTTCGGCAACGAGCTGCAGGCGCGCCTGCATCGGCGCCTGCATGCCGCTTCACCCAACGTCGCCGCAGCCGCCTGAGGAGGACGCCTTCATGCTGGTCAAACCACAGCACAAACACGGGCCCAAGGCGGAAATGAACGTGGTGCCCTACATCGACGTGATGCTGGTGCTGCTGGTGATCTTCATGGTCACCGCGCCGATGCTGGTGCAGGGCGTCAAGATCGAGCTGCCCAAGGTCGCAGCCGAAGCGCTGCCGGTGGAGAACGAGCGGCAGATCCTCACGCTCTCGGTAAAGGCCGATGGCGGCTTCTATTGGAACCTGGGCAGCGAGCTGGACATCGACAACCAGACCGACAGCGCTGTCGACCTTGCCGAGCTGCAGGCCAAGGTCGGCGCGATCATCGCCGAGCGCGGTGACACCCAGGTCTATGTCCGTGCCGACGAGGCGGCGGACTACGGTCGCGTGGTCGCCGGTATCGCCGAGCTGCAGCGCGGCGGGGTGGTCAACCTGGGGCTGATCACCGAGGCGCCGGCCGCCGCGGAGCAGGAGCGATGATGGCGCTCGGCTTGTCGGCGCCGCCCGCGCCCGTGCTCACACAGCGTCGATGGACCGGTGCCGCTGGCGCGGCGCTGACCACGCTAGGCTTGCATGCCGGGCTGTTCGCCCTGCTGCTGACCAGCTGGACGCCGACGATGGACGCACCGGTTGCCACCCAGGTCATGCAGACCCAGCTGATCAGCCTGCCGCCGCCAGTGCCAGTACTGCCCGAACCGCCGGTTGCGAAACCGGTCGAAGCGCCGCCGCCCCCCGTTCAGGTCGAAGCGCCACCACAGGTGGAGCAGGCCGACCTGGCCTTCAAGCGCGCCGAACGGGAGCGCGAAGCCGAGCAGCAGCGCAAGCAGCAGCTGGAACGTCGCCGCGAGGAGCAACGCCGCCGTGACGAGCAGCAACGCCGGGAGCAGGAGCGTCTGGCCGAGCAGGCACGGCTGGACGCGCAGCGCCGCCAGGCCGAGGCAACGGCCCGGGCCGAAGCGGCCGAGCGTGCCCGGCAGACGGCTGCCGCGGAGGCAGCCAGCCGCCAGTACCTGCCGATCGCCAAGAAGCCGCCGGTCTATCCGCAGCGGGCGCTGGACGCCGGGCTGCAGGGCGCCTGCACGGTGAGCTATACGGTGGACGTCCAGGGACGGGTGCGTTCGCCCAAGGTGGTTGGTGACTGCCACCCGCTGTTCATCCGTCCATCGCTGATCGCGGCCCAGAGCTTCCGCTACCAGCCGCGCATCGTCGATGGGCGGGCGGTGGAAGTGCCCAACGTGCAGAACACCTTTCATTACCGCATCGAGTGATGCGGTTCAGCCATTCAGGATTCGTTTCGATGAAACAGGATTTCAGCGATTTTCACGCCAGCATCGCCGCCCATGATGACCAGGCGATCAACCCCAGCCGCAACGTATCTCTGCACGATGTCATCGATCAGCGCCGCCGCGGCCTGCTCAAGGGCGGCCTGGGCCTGGCCGGCATTGCCTTTCTCGGCGGCGCACTGGCCGGCGCCCGGGCTGCTGCCGGACCTGCGCGACTGATCGGTTTCCAGGGCATTCCGGCGCAGCTCGACCCGCAGTTCGACCGGGTCGAGGTGGCGCCAGGGTACAGCGCGCGGGTGTTCTTTTCCTGGGGCGACCCGGTGCTGGCCGATGCGCCTCAGTGGCAGGCCGATGCCAGCGACGACTGGCAGGCGCAGCTCAAGCAGGCCGGCGACAACCACGACGGCATGCATTTTTTCCCGTTCCCCGATGCGCCGGACAGCCACGGCCTGCTGGTGATCAATCACGAGTACGTCAACCCGACGCTGCACACCGACGGCATGCGTCTGGAGGAAGGCCGGCGCCCGCTGGAACAGGTGCGCAAGGAGCAGGCGGCCCACGGACTGAGCGTCATTGAAGTGCGCAAGGATGCCCGTGGCCAGTGGCAGCGGGTGTTGCCGTCGCGCTACAACCGGCGCCTCAGCGCGTTGACGGAGATGGCCATTTCCGGGCCGCTGGCCGGCCATCCGAGCATGAAGACCGTCGCCGACCCGGATGGCAGGACCGTTCTGGGCACGCTGAACAATTGCTCCAGCGGCTTCACCCCCTGGGGCACCTATCTGATCTGCGAGGAGAACTGGCACAACTACTTCGTCAACCACGATCCGCAGGACCTGGCGGCGCGGGTCTCGCACCAGCGTTACGGCATCGCCGGCAGCGGCTTGAGCAAGCTCTACGGCTGGGAAACCGCCGATGCGCGCTTCGATGCCACGCCGCAGGCCGACCAGCCCCACGGTGGCTACGTCAACGAGCCGCACCGCTTCGGTTGGGTGGTGGAAGTCGATCCGTTCGCCGCTGACAGCGTACCGGTCAAGCGCACCGCGTTCGGCCGTTATTGTCGCGAATGCTCGGTGCTGTCGCTGGGCGAGGATGGCCGCATGGCCTTCTACTCGGGCGACGATACCAAGGGCGAGTATGTCTACAAGTTCGTGCCCAACGGTCGCTTCGTGGCCGGGGCGGACGCCGACAACCGCCGCCTGCTGGATGAGGGCACGCTGTACGTTGCCCGCTTCGACGCCGACGGCAGCGGTGAGTGGCTGGCTCTGGTGCATGGCGAGCACGGGCTGACCGCAGAGAACGGCTTTCCCGGTCAGGCCGAGGTGCTGCTCAATGCCCGCGCTGCCGCTGACCGCGCCGGGGCGACGCCGATGGACCGACCCGAATGGGTGGCGGTGAACCCGCACAGTCGCGAGGTCTACGTGACCCTGACCAACAACGACGGCCGCGGTGCGAAACAACCGCTGGACCGGGCCAACCCGCGCCCCAACAACCTGCACGGGCAAATCCTGCGCTGGCAGGAAGAGGGCGGTGATCCGACCGCCACGCGCTTTGAGTGGGAGGTCTTTCTGCTCGCCGGCGAGCGCAGCGGGGCGCGGGACGCCCAGGGCAACTCGGTGGCGGCCAATCTGGTCGGTACCATCGACGGCGACTGCTTCTCTTCGCCGGATGGTCTGGCATTCGATGCTGCTGGCCGGCTGTGGATCGAGACCGATTTCGACGATGACCAGCCAGCCATGCAGGCCATGGGCACCAACCAGCTGCTCTGTGCCGACCCGGTCACCCGGGAGGTTCGGCGCTTTCTGGTGGGCCCGCGTGGTTGCGAGATCACCGGCATCACCTGGAGCCCGGACTACCGCGCCATGTGGGTGAACGTGCAGCACCCGGGGCTGAGCTTTCCGGCCAGCGACGGCCAATCACGTCCGCGCTCGTCCACCGTGCTGATCACCAAGGACGATGGTGGCGTGATCGGCAGCTGACGATCACGCCGCGAGTAGGGGGCCAGGCTAGGCGGCGCCCCGCATCCTGAATCAGGGCAGGCACAACGGGCGGTAGCTACCGTTGGCGCTTCCGGCGCATCATCGTTTCTGCTGCGCCGAGCTCCTGCCAGGTCGTACTGCCTGGCGGGCCTTAGCTGCGCCGCCTCGTGGTGATCGACCGGCGCTACACGCGCAACCAAAGCGTTCGGGCCCCACGCAATGCGAGCCAAGCTAACAGCGCGGCCAGCACGTCATCCAATGCGATACCCAAGCCTCCACCAATCGTTTCGACGAATCCTATGGGCGGCGGCTTGGTGATATCGAAAAGCCTATATAGTGCGAACCCGGCACCGAGTAACCACCATCGATGGGCTGTGGCCAGCCCCAAAAATACGAGTGGAAAAGCGAGATACTCGTCGGCAACGATCTGAGCGGCATCACCGCCTCCAAGCAAACGCGAGGCCCAGTGACACAGCGGAACGCCGACCACCAGCAGCGCAGAGATGAACAGCAGTTGCTTTGCCTGCGGCCGCCCCCAGAGCCACCACGCCAGTGGTATGCCAAGCAGTGATCCGAACGTTCCGGGCATCCAGGGCAATGATCCCAGCCCGAAGCCTGTGGCAATCAATAAAACGACTTGCTCTGCGATCAATTGTCGAACCTCTACGGTGACCATCTGGCGTAACTGCAGAAATGCTCGCAACATCTCGCATAAAATTGATTCGACCGTCCGGCATTGAACATCGCACAAACTGGACGTTGCTTTTTCCATTTCAAAAATTTTTGCCGGCGCTGCGCTGGACTACTTTCGTGCTGCTTGGCTACAGCGGCGCATTGATAAATAAGGACCCTCGGTGTTTGCAATTGACAAGTTACTGCTGGTGGCAGCGGTACTAATTCTCTTCGGCGTGCTTTCCAGCAAATTGTCGGCGCGTCTGGGGCTGCCCGTGTTGGTGTTGTTTCTGATCACCGGCATGCTGGCGGGGGACAACGGCATTGGCGGAATTGTTTTCGATAATGCTGTTTCCGCTCATGCGCTCGGTACTCTGGCTTTGGCACTTATCCTGTTTGACGGCGGTCTGCAAACGCCCGTTTCATCCATAAGGAAGGTCTGGAAGCCAGCTTCGTTATTGGCAACCGTTGGGGTGCTCGCAACGGCTGCTATTGCTGGGCTAGCAGCTGCCTGGATGCTTGAGCTTCCAATTCTCGAAGGGATGCTGCTGGGCGCGATTATCGGATCGACCGATGCTGCAGCCGTATTTTCGCTACTGCGAAATGCCGGAATTCACATTAACCAGCGGCTCAAGTCGGTGCTGGAGATCGAAAGCGCTTCCAACGACCCCATGGCCATCTTTCTGACGGTGGGCTTATTGGAGGTGCTGGTCAACGGCATGCCGCTTGGCTGGGGTCTGCTTCAGATGTTTTTGATGCAGATGGGGGTAGGCGCACTGGTCGGGCTTGGGGTCGGATGGTCGGTGCTCAGGCTACTGAGCAGGATAAAGCTCATTGCGACTGGTCTGTATCCCGTGCTCGTCGCAGCCGGCGGGTTGCTAGCCTATGGCATATCCGCAAATCTGGGCGGCAGTGGATTTCTGGCGATCTTCGTCGCTGGCGTGATGATCGGAAACCAGAAGTTCGTTTTCCAGCGCAGCACCTTCCTGTTCATGGATGGCCTGGCATGGCTTAGCCAGATCACGATGTTCGTGGTCCTCGGCCTGCTCGTCGATCCGGTTTCGCTGCTCGATGTCTGGGTCGAGGGGTTGGTGATTGCACTGGTCCTGGTGTTGCTGGCCAGGCCGTTGGCCGTCGCACCAATGCTTGCGCTTTTTGGATTCAATCTCAGGGAGACGGCACTCGTTTCCTGGGTAGGCCTACGTGGTTCGGTGCCGATCATCCTGGCAATCTTCCCGTTGCTTTTCGGACTGCCTAATGCGCCCCTGATCTTCAATGTTGTGTTCTTCGTGGTTCTGCTATCGGCGACAGTGCAGGGTTCTACGCTCCCGCTCGTCGCGCGCAAGCTGGGGCTGACGGAGAAGCCACCGGCGGCGCCCGCCGCGACTCTCGAAATCTCGTCACTCCACGATGTCGACGCGGAAATCGTCGAATACACGCTTGGTAACGATGCGAGAGCCGCCGGCCGTTTGCTCTCGCAGATGGCGTTGCCCGAAGGCGTAGTCGTGGCGATGATCACGCGAGGGTCGGCCGTCATACCGCCTCGAGGATCGACGCGACTTGAGGCCGGTGATCATCTGTTTGTCGTGCTCAAGCCAATCAATCAGCCTTTCGTCGACTGTGTTTTTTCTCAGGCAATTGAAGCATCGAGGACCGACCTGCCCAACCTTGAACTCCGGCTCAAGGGCAGCACCAAGGTCGAGGATGTGTGGGATTCCTATGGTATCGACCTGGCAACAGACAAGGGCCAGACTCTGGATCAGTTGATCAAACGGGCCCTCGACAGCAATGCCGGTCAAGGGGCTGAACTCATGGCTGGTTCAGCGCTGTTGATCGTCCGTGAGCAACTGCAAGGGCGGATTACGACGGTTGGCATCCAAGCAGTATCGCTCGATACGAGTTCGTAATGCATACCTGTTGTAATGGGCGAAGAGAGGCCCGCTAAGCGCCTCTCTCGTCCAGGCTGTATCAGCGGACCTTGAATCGGCTTACGACGGCCGTGAGGCGTCCATTCGTGTCCAGGAGCGACTCGGTACTCCTATCGACGCTCGCGCCGCTTTCGACCAGTTCGTCAACCACATGCCGCACGGCGACCATGTTCCGGTTGATCTCCTCGGCTACGGCGCTCTGTTCTTCCGCCGCGGTGGCGATCTGGGTGCTGAGATCATTGATGTGAACGACCGAGTTGGTCATTTCATCAAGTCCAACGGTGACCTGAGCCGTTTTGTCGGCTGTCGCCTGGCAGCTGGCCTTGGTTTGTTCCATCGCCTGAACGGCAGAGCCGACCGCATCCTTCAGGCGTTGCAAGGTTTCATTGATTTCGGAGGTGCTCTGCTGCGTCCGTGCCGCAAGTGCGCGGACCTCGTCAGCGACGACCGCGAAGCCACGGCCCTGTTCGCCGGCTCGGGCCGCCTCGATCGCCGCATTCAGCGCAAGCAGGTTGGTCTGCCCGGCGATGTCACCAATGACGCCCAGTACATCGTTGATGCGCTGGGCATCGGCCTGCATCGCCTGGACTTTCGCCGTCGCGCTTTCCACTTCGCTGACCAGGGAGCGCACGCTGCTCGAGGCATCCTCGACGACTAGGCGGGAGGAGACCGCATTGTGGTTGGCCGTCTGGGTGAACGTCGCCGTATCGCTGGCACTGTGCGCAACCGATTCGGCAGTCGAGCTCATTTCGTTGATCGCGGTAACGGCCTGGTCGGTTTCCGAGGCGTGCCGGGCCAGCGCGTCATTAGTGATACGGGACAGGTGCTTGAGCTGCGCGATCTCGGACTGGATCTGGGTGGTGGCGTCACTCACGTCGATCATCATTTTCTGCAGGTAGCCGATGAATCCATTGACTGAGCGTCCGACCTGATCGACTTCGTCCTCGCCCTTGATAGCGATACGCCTGGTCAGGTCTGCGTCGCCTGCGGATAGGGAATCTATGTTTGTCTTCAGAACGGCAAGTCGTTTCATCAGCTGATTGATCGCGACAAGCATGAGCGCGAGCAGGATGAGCACCATCGGGATCTGCAGGGATGCAAGCGTCCTGAGCATCGCATCGCTTCGTGCCTCAAGCTTGGCGGTCGGCAGGGCGGCGGCGAGGAACCAGGGGGTACCTTCGACAGGCGTCATGAAGAAGCTGAATTCTTCGCCGGACTTGCTCGTGAATACCTCCCGTCGCAACGCTTGCGACGGGCTGGCGAGCGCCTTCTGTACGGTCGCGATGAAGGGCGACTGTACGGACATCTCGGAAACGTTGCGTAGCACCATGTCCGAGCCAAGTTGCGGCTGGTTGCTGAGGATCTTGCCGTCGGCCTCGACGATCATGACCTCGCCTTCGATCTCGTCTTGCTTTTCGGCAACCAGGCGGTTGAAGAAGCCGAGGGTCAGGTCGATCGTCGACACGCCCCAGGGAGAGCCGTCCTTATAGATAGTCATCGCGCAATTGGTACGCGGCTCAGCACTGGCGTCATCCTTGTAGGCCGCTGCCCACACACATTTGCCGCGCGGTGCCTGCATGCCGCCTCGGTGCCAAGGCTCCTCGAAATAGTTACGCGATTCGGCCGAATTCCAGTGGGTATTGACGATCAGTTTGCCGGATGCGTCCCGGTGATAAAACGTGCTGTGCTTGGCGCGGCCTGGCGTACGGACGTCGGGGAGCGGCCAGATGCCGCCACCGAAGACCTTGACGTCACCGTACTGGTCGACGAGACCGGGTAGGACCCGGTCGATCTCGTCACTGTCAAGCATCGGCACCGTCTGGGTGATGCTGCGTGCTTGCGCTTCGACTCGCGCCAGGTCCATTGCGATGTGCTCGCCAATCTCGGTGACCTGCGACATGACGATGGTTTCGCCTGCCTCTATGAGCTGTGGCGTGACGAAGCGCTTGATCCCCAGCATCGTGAGCAACATGACCAGGAGAACGAAGCCGATGAAAGCGGCCGTGTAGCGAGCTTTGATGGTACGCAAAGAGAGCATGGATCCTGAACCTTGAGACAGCCGGCCCAACGGAGGGCATGGCGATGGTGCGCTATCGGCTAGTTGACCGATTAGTTAAGAAATCGGCGACTAACGGTCCTTCGAGAATGGCTCGCAGGTTATTCGTCGTATTACCAGGTGCGCGGCCATCGAATCAGGCATCCAGTAGTGATGCCCCACACGGTCATGGGCCCCGCTGCGCCGATGTTGCTCAGCAGACGTCGGCGCGCAGCTGCTCGACGGCATCTAGCAGCTGGTCCTGGGTGAAGGGCTTGGCCAGTCGCTGCAGTGGCAGGGCCGGGGTGGCCGATGGCAGTTCGGCATAACCGGACACCAGCAGGATCGGCAGCTCCGGCCGGCTTGCCCGTACCTCGGCAGCCAGTTGCGCGCCGCTCATCAGCGGCATGGCGTGGTCGGTGACGAGCATGTCGATCTTTGCCACCTGCAGCAGCTCCAGCGCCTGCGCAGCGGAGCGCGCCGTCAAGACGTGGTGGCCGGCGGCTTCCAGCATGCCGGCGGTGCCGAATAGCACCAGCTCGTCATCATCCACGGCCAGCACGGACAGCGGACGCGTGGTTCTGCGCGGGAGGTCATGCGGTAACGGGCTGTGAGTCGGTTCCGCGGCTGGCTCGTCCTCCAGTGCTGGCAGCCAGATTTGCGCGGTGGTGCCGGCGCCCGGGCTGCTGCGCAGCACCAGCCGCCCGCCGGATTGCTCGGCCAGGCCATGCACCATCGACAGGCCGAGACCGGTGCCCTTGCCGACGCCCTTGGTGGTGAAGAACGGCTCGACCGCGCGCTTGAGCGTCGTCTCGTCCATGCCGGTGCCGCTGTCGCTGACATTCAGGCGAACGTAGCGCCCGGCTGCCAGGCCGTGCTGCTCGCCGGGCAGCGTCACCTGTTCGGCGACGATGAGAATGCGGCCCTCGCCGGCCATGGCGTCGCGCGCGTTGGCGGCGAGGTTGAGCAGGGCGGTTTCCAGCTGGTTGGGATCGGTCTTGACCCGCGCCAGTCGCTGCGGCAGCTCCACCTCCAGCTGGATGGTCGGGCCGAGCGAGCTGAGCAGAAGTGCCTGCATGCCTTGGATCAACTGGCGCAGATCGATCGGCGTCTTGTGCAGTTCCTGCTTGCGCGCGAACGAGAGCATGCGTGCCGTGAGCGAGGCTCCGCGTTCGGCACCAGCGCGGGCGTTGTCCACCAGGCGCAGCAGGGCCGGATCGGCCGGCATGCGCCGACGCAGCAGCTCCAGGCTGCCGAGCACGGCCATCAGCAGATTGTTGAAGTCGTGGGCGATGCCGCCGGTGAGGTTGCCCAGCGCTTCCATCTTGTGCAGCTGTTGCAGCGTCTGCTCGGCGGCGACGCGCTCGCTGATATCCAGCGCCTCGGGGACCAGGGCGACGACAGTACCGTCGTCACCCAGCACCGGGCGCATGGAGAAGTCGAACGTGCGCGTGCCGCCCGGCATGTTCAGTGTCATGGTGCCGTGCTCGGTGGCGCCGGCCGCGACGCGCAGGGTCATCGCCTTCATCGCTTCCGGCATGCCGGGGGTGGCACTGAACCAGGGCGAGTCCCAGAACGGCGTGCCCGCCAACTGATGGAAGCGTGCGTCGATGCCGGCCAGTGCTGTGGCGTTGACGTAGAGAATCGAGCCGTCCGGTGCGAGCATCGCCTTGTACAGGTGCGAGGTTTCCAGCACCGCACGGATGTTCGCCTCGCTGCGTGCCAGCGCCGCCGTGCGCTCGGCGACCTTGGCTTCGAGCTGTTCCAGGAAGCATTGCTCGCGCTGCCTGACCGCCGCAGCGGAGCGCACACGCTCGATGTGCGCCCAGGAGCGATCGGTTACTTCTCTGAGCAGGGCCAGCTCGCAGGCGCTCCAGACGCGGGGCTTGCGATCATGGATGGCCATCAGCGCGGTCAGCCGGCCTTCCTTGACCAACGGCAGGCAGATGGTCGCCGCGATGTCGAGCTGCTGGAAGGTGGCGGCTTCGGCCGGCGGCAGCTGCGCACAGTGATCGTCGACTATGAAGGCTTCACCTCCACGCAATTTCGTCACCGCCAGTGTGCCGAAGGCTTCCAGCCGGTAACGTCCGATGATGCTGGTGCAGCCGGGCGCGGCCCAGTCGCCGCGAATGGTAAAGCCGTCCTGGTCCGGGTCCATGTCCGCGTAGGCGCAGCTGGACAAGCCCAGATGCTCGCCGAGCATGCGTGTAGTGGTGGTCAGGATGGCGTCGGCGTCGACGCTGCGGGCGGTTTCCTTGGCCAGGGCATCGAGAAAGCGCAGGCGCTGTTCGTTCTCGCGCAGGGCCTGTTCGGCCTCGGCGCGCTCGGTGACGTCATTACCTTCGACGAAGATGCCGCTGACATTGCCATTCGCGTCGGCCACCGGCTGGAAGACGAAATCCAGCAGGCGCTCTTCCTCTGCTTCGCCTTGGGTACGCTGCAGGCCGATGCGGATACCGGAGCCGACGAAGGCGGTGCCGCTGCGATAGACCCGGTCGAGAATGTCGATGAAGCCCTGCCGCTCGACTTCGGGCAGCGCCTCACGCACCGGCTTGCCGATGACGTCGCGTTCGCCCACCACCCGCAGATAGGCCGGGTTGGCCATCTCGAAAACGTGTTCGGGGCCGCGCAGCATCGCCATCAGCCCCGGTGCCTGTTCGAACATCTGTTGCAGGCGTGCCTGCTGGCCCTGCAGCTCTCGTTCGGCCAGTACCCGTTCGGTGGTCTCCACGACCAGCGCGATGACACCGGCCGGCTGCGCCTGATCGTCGAACACCGGCGAGTAGTCCAGATTCATCCAGGCACGCTCAGGACGGCCGTTGCGGTACAGCACCAGCTCCTGATCCTTGTACGAAAGCGTGCCGCCTGCCAGGCCGACCTTCATCACGTTGTCGTTGAAATCGGCGACTTCCGGCCAGCCTTCGCGCACCTCCGAGCCCAACAACTGCGGGTGCCGGCTGCCGGCGAACACGGAATAGGCGTCGTTGTAGATCATGATGCCGCGCTCGCCCCAGAGCAGCACGATGGGCGTCGGCGAAAGCAGCAGCATGGCGGTGACGGTCTTCAGGCTTGCCGGCCAGCCAGCCAGAGGCCCCAGCGTCGTTTGCGACCAGTCGAAGCGACGAATCAGTGCGCCGAGTTCGCCGCCGTCGGGGAGGAATACATGGCTTGAGACGTCAGGCGCGGGGTGTGCTGCTGGGTCCATCAGTAGCGATCCGTATCCGGTGTGAAGGCAGGGCAGGGTTATCCAGATCAGAGCTGGTTCAGCTCGGACAGCCGATTGCCCAAGAAGTCGTGCCGGCGATGCAGGCGATTGAAGCCTCCATTCGCCGCTGTTCGTCCTGGCAGCGGCCAGGGTACAGGGAAAAACCCGTACCATATCAACGATATGCAATGCCCACGGTGATTTCCGATGCTTTCTGCCGTCAAGCGCTACAGGGCCCTGGTCGCCAGGGTGCTGCAGCGCTGTTTTCCACGTACCTCGGCCCATCTGCGCGAAGAGGACGAGTTGTTGTTTCGTCGCTGGGGCACTGCGCCCGGCAAGGCGAACAAGGCTGCGACCGCCAAGCGCAAGGGCAAACCTGCAGCCAAGTCAAAGAGCACCTCGGAAGGGCCGCCGCGAGCTGCCGCGAAGCCGCGCAAGGCGGCCGCTCAGGGCATCTATGCGGCAGCGCAACTGAAGGTTGAGGATGCGCAGGTCCAGGCGATGCGCGACCGCGTTCGCCAGGCGGTGGCTGCCGGCATAATCAGTGCGCCGTCGGACGAGCAATGGGCGATGATCCTCAGTCGTAGCCCGGTGACGCGAATCTTCGCCGGCGCCGGTTCCGGCAAATCCACCACCTTGTTGCTGCGGGTGGTGTTCATGCTCTGCCACATGGGCATCGAGCCCGGACGCTTGACGGTCATCTCGTTCACCAATGCCTCTTGCGCGCAGCTGCGCGAACAGTTGGTGCGCGTGCTCGGCTTCTGGCAGGTGCCGTTCGATGCGCAGCAGGCGCGCCAGTGCGTACGCACCTTTCATTCCGCCATGGCGCAGCTGGCGCGCGAAGTGCTGGAGCGACCGGTCTGGTTCGAGCAGTTGGACGACAAGGCCGCCGCGGCGGACGAGCCGGACAACCCGTTGGCCACCGCACGCCTGCGTCCGGCGCAAGTTCGCCTGCTCAAGCAGGCCTATCAGCAGTGTTACGCCGAACAAGCGACATTCCGTGAGTTTGTGCATCGACTGCTCGACCTGCCTGCGCCGCCAACCGAAAGCGAACAGGGCAAGCGCGCTGCCCCGAAAGCGCCAGGCGATACCTTCACCCTGGCCGGCGAGTTCACGCCGCTGCCGCTGTACGAGGCCTTCTATGCCCAGGCAGGCTTTATCGAGAGCATCGGCATTCGCATTGATCAGCTGCAGCCGGGCAAGCTGCAGTGTGCGGCGCGCGAACGGGATTTCGTCGAAGCGCTGGTGAGCTTCCATGTCTACTTCCGAGCGGCGCTGCGTGAGCAGGGGCTGATGACCTTCAGCGAGGCTTTCCAACAGCTCACCGAGCGCCTGGGCTCAGGCAAGGATGTGCCCCAGGCCAGCCTTGCGCCGTTCGAGCACCTGCTGATCGATGAATTCCAGGACATTTCCCCGCAGATCGTCCAATGGCTGCAAGCGCTGCATCGCCAGCTGGCACGACAGAAGAGCAGCCCGAGCCTGATGGCTATCGGTGACGACTGGCAGTCGATCTACGGCTGGCGCGGCAGTTCGCCGGAGTTGTTCATGGACTTCGACAAGTACTTTCCGCGGCGCGGCGCCAAGGGCAGCGAGACGCTGCTGCTGGAAACCAACTACCGCTCTATCGAGCCGGTGATCCGCGATGGCGAGGCGGTGCTGGCCGGCGTGCAGTTCAAGCAGGCCAAGACCAGCCGGCCATGTAAGCCGACGCTGCCGGGCGACCACGGCGTAAAGCTGGTCACCGGTTTCGAGCTGAACAAGGGCCTGCCGAAGTTGATTGAGGCGATCACCGCGCAGTGCGCCCATGTGGCCGAACGGCAAGGCCGCGAACGCACCGCGGTGCTGCTGCTCAGCCGGCGCAACGAGCCGTTGCGCACTATCCAGGCGCAGCTGGACCGCAAGCTGCCGGTCAAGGCCTACACCATCCACCGTGCCAAGGGGCTGCAGGCCGAGGTGGCGATCATCGTCGACGACTGCGCGCCGGTGCAGCCACACCCGTTGCGTAACGCGCTGTATGCCTACTCGGGTTTCTTCCGCAACAGCTATGACCAGGCCATGGCCGATGAGAGTTTGCGCCTGGGCTATGTGGCAATCACCCGCGGCGTCAGTCGTGTGTTCTGGTACACGCGCAAGGCCCAGGGCGCCACCGAGCGCCTGGCGCGGCGCGGCTAGGGCTCAGCGCAACAGCAGCGCAACTACTGCACCAGCCAGCAGCAGTGACAACCCTTTCCAGAACAGCAGCGGATTGCGCTCCAGCAACGGCGGGCGGGCGCGGTTTAGAAACGCCGGGTTGGGCTGGCGCAGCTCGAAGACGAACTCCGACAGCTCGGCATAGCGCCGGGACGGATCGGGATGCAGCGCCTTGCCCAGCACTTCGTCGATCCACGCCGGGATATCGCGCTGCGCATGGCGTAGCGGCTGATAGCAGAGGCGTTTCTGCGCTGCAGTGGTACGTGCCCTGGCGACGTCGGCGCCGTAGGGCAAGCGCCCGCTGAGCAGCTGGTAGGCGATCACCGCCAGCGAATACTGATCCGAGCGCGGCGTGCCGGCCTCGCCGAGGAAGTATTCCGGCGCGGTATAGGCGGCGGTGCCGAGCAGGCTGTCCTGCGTACCCGGTGCGTTGCGTTCAGCGAGCCCGGCGACACGGGTCGAGCCGAAGTCGATGAGCTTCAGCGTGCCAGTGGCGTCGATCATCAGGTTCTGCGGGCGCAGGTCCTGATGCAGCATTTCCAGGCGGTGGAAGGCACGCAGGCCGCGGGCGATCTGCTCGACGATGCCGCGCACGGTTTCCAGATCCGGCTGTGGATGGTCGAGCATCCACTGCGCCAGCGTCTGGCCGTCGATGAATTCGCTCACCGTATACAGGTAGCGGCGCTGCCGCGGTGGTGGGCAGGCCTTGACCACATGGGGATTGTCGAGGCGGCGGGCGATCCATTCTTCCACCAGGAAGCGCTCCAGATAGGCCGCGTCGCCCCGCAGATCCATCGAGGGCGTCTTCAACACCACGGTGGCGCCGCTGGCTTCGTCGACGGCCAGGTGCACATGGCTGCGGTTGCTGACGTGCAGCTCACGGACGATGCGGTAGCCATCGAACTGCATGCGCGGCTCCAGCAGCGGCGGCAGCGCCAGGTCGCCGAGCTGCCGCTGCACATCGTCGGCGGCCTGCTCCGGCAGGCTGTCGATGCGTACCAGTTGTGCGGTGAGGTTGTCGTCGCTGCCGTTGGCCAGCGCCTGCTCGACGATCTGTCGCGCCGCCACGTCGAGGTCGTCGCCATGTTCGGCCACGAGCTGCGCCACGTCCCGCGCGGCGATGTGCTCGTAGACGCCATCGGTGACGAGCAGGAACAGATCGCCGACCGCCAGCGGCAGAGTGCGGTAGTCGATCTCCAGGTGCCGGTCGATGCCCAGCGCGCGGCCGAGGTAGCTGGTGTCCGCCGACACGCGCACGCGGTGATCTTCGGTCAGCTGTTCGAGGTCGCCGTCGCGCAATCGATAGATGCGCGCATCGCCGACGTGGAACAGGTGCGCGCTGGCCGACTTGAGCACCAGCGCGCTGAAGGTGCAGACATAGCCGCGGTCGCGGTCATAGCGGTGCGGGCTGTGGCGGGTCTGCGCATGCAGCCAGGAATTGATCGCCACCAGCACCCGCTGCGCCGACTGCTTCACCGACCAGGCGTCGGAGGTGCAGAAGTAGTCGGAAAGAAAGCTCGCCACTGCGCTTTCGCTGGCGACATGGCTGACCTCACTGCTGCTGATGCCATCGGCCAGCGCGATGGCGATGCCCTTGCTGGCGAGCAGGACGTCGGTGGGCACGCAGGCGCCGTGAAAGTCCTGGTTGGCCGGCTTGCACCCGCGGTCCGAATGCTGGCCGAGGGAAATTGCGAGTTGGTTGGGTATCTTCATCTGCGCAAAAGCCCCGGCGCGCATGCGAACCGGGGGCCCTCGTTCACTCT
>CENV01025832.1_pt1 | contig 26468 bp, 24 predicted proteins | sample 530231 | NCBI WGS metagenome assembly CENV01 (sample SAMEA2619815, study PRJEB7988) | marine metagenome | biome: marine biome (ENVO:00000447); feature: surface water layer (ENVO:00002042); material: "saline water (ENVO:00002010), including plankton (ENVO:xxxxxxxx)" | depth 5 m | reverse complement strand
GCTTTATTACGGTCAATATCCAAATAGATTTGCGGATTATTAGTATTAAAGAAAGAATAAACAGCCGTAGTAGCAGGGCTATCAGGGCTATTTGCCGCAGCGGCCATATCGGTTGCTGCTTGCTCTAATACTTTTAAGCCACGGCCACCACGATCCTGCAGCATCATCTTGAAGCCGCCAGCACTACCAATACCGGGCACAGGAGGGCGTTCAAATACCGCCACCTTGGCTTCTTTGAAGCTGGCAGCCACAGCACGCATATCACTTAAGATAGTCTGATATTCAATGCCTTTAGCTATACGATCTTCAAATGGTTCTAGTGGTGTAAATATCACGGCGGCATTAGATTGAATGGTTCTTGTCGCGCCAGAAAACCCTGTAAAACCAACCGCGTTTTTCAGACCGGGTACGGCTAACATTTCTTCAGTCACCGCCTGAACCACTTTATCCGTAGCATCAAACGAGGCGCCGTCAGGCAATGTGATAGCAACAATCAACGAACCTTGATCTTGTGACGGAATAAACCCGGTCGGAACACGGTTAAATTGAAATGCGGTTAAGGTCATCAGGCCCGCATAAATCACTAACATAATCAGTCCCATGCGAATGGTTTTACCGACAAACCAGCCGTAGCGATTTGATAAGCCTTCCATACCACGGTTGAAACCATTGAAAAATGCTTTTACCGGTGAGCGGTACCATTTAACGGGTTTCTCTGGTTTATCCTGATCGTGTGACTTCATCAAAATGGCCGCGAGTGCTGGTGATAAGGTCAGTGATACAGCGACCGAGATCATGGTGGCTACAGCGATGGTAATACCAAAGGCTTGGTAAAACTCACCTGAAATGCCTTCAAGGAACAGGGTAGGCAGGAATACAGCAACCAAAACCAGCCCCATGGCAATTAATGCTGAACCTACTTCATCCATAGTTTTACGAGCTGACTCACGAGGGGATAGACCGTTACGCAGATTCCGTTCCATGTTTTCAACGATGACTATCGCATCGTCCACCACGATACCAATCGCCAAAACAAGACCAAATAAAGTCAGGTTGTTCAACGAGAAACCAATGGCTGACATAACCGCAAACGTACCAATAAGAGATACTGGAATAGCCACAATAGGGATAATCGCTGCACGCCAGGTTTGTAAGAAAACCAGAATAACAATGACCACCAAAAAGACGGCTTCATAAACGGTCATTTTTACTGCATCAACCGATTGTTCGATAAAGTCTGTCGGGTTGTAGGCAAACTCATAAGTCATGCCTGGTGGAAATTCAGCCGCGATATCTTCCATTTCGGCTTTGATCTGATTGGCTGTTTCAATCGCGTTGGTACCAGGACGTTGGAAAATAGGCAAAGCGACGGCTTGTTTTCCACCTAAATACCCTTTGGTGATGTAATCCTGAGCTGCTAGTTCTATTCGCGCCACATCACGTAGTCGAACAATACGACTATCATCACTGGCTTTAACAATGATTTCACCAAACTCTTCTGGTGTCGTTAATCGACCTTGTGTCTGGACGATGTACTCGTAATAGTTCTGATCGGGTTGTGGTGCACGGTTTAAGGTACCACTGGCGACCTGAACATTTTGATTACGGATAGCAGAGATAACATCACCCGCCGCGATATCATACGACTGCATTAAGTCAGGTTTTAACCAGAGACGCATCGCATAATCTGAGGCACCATAAACAGGGACTTCACCCACACCATCAATACGACGAATACGATCACGTATATTTAATACGCCATAGTTAGCGAGATAATTTTGATCGTAGGTGCCATCTGGTGAGGAGAGATTGATAACGATCATCAGATCAGGTGAGTTTTTCTTGGTAGTCACACCTAAAGCACGGACACTTTCTGGTAATTTGGCTTCAGCGATAGCGACACGGTTTTGAACTAATACTTGGGCTGTATCCAGATCCGTTCCCAGCTCAAAGGTAATGCTCAACGTCATTGAACCATCGGCAGAGGATTGTGAGTACATATAAAGCATGCCCTCAACCCCGTTGACTTCCTGCTCAATCGGTGTTGCCACCGTTTCAGCCACTGTCTCTGCGGTTGCACCAGGGTAGGTTGCTGATACTTGAATAGTCGGTGGGGCTACTTGTGGGTATTGCTCAATAGGCAAACTCAAATAGGCCATATAGCCAATAATGACAACGATAATGGAAAGTACCGAAGCAAAAATAGGCCTATCAATAAAGAATTTTGGAAAATTCACAGTCGCTTATTCCTTATCAGTTTTTGAGATGTTCGTTGTGTCTTCAGTGGCTTGCTTACCTAAAACATCGAGAGGCTTCCACTCAAGTTCGACAACATTAGGTGTCACTTCCTGACCACTGGCTCGAATACGTTGAATACCGTTCACAACGACTTTTTCATTACCGGTTAGGCCGGTGCTGACCACAATCAGATCGTTTTCAAGTAGATTGCCGACAGTGACATATTGACGTTTGATGGCATTATTCTCATCGCTGATATAGACGAATTTTTTATCCTGATCTGTATTGATGGCATTCTCGGGCACCAGTATGGCGTCGTAGTTAGCACGACCTAACAAGCGAGCACGCCCAAACAGACCTGGGTAAATAATGCCGTCATCGTTGTTCACTGTTGCGGTGGCCTGAATAGTACCGGTGGCGTTGTCGACCACATTGTCAACAAAGTGCATTTTGCCTTCGTGGTAGAACTTATCTTCGTCCATCAGTTTGATATAGATAGGGTTAGGACTGGAATCGCTGCTGGGGCGTTGCCCTGCACGGTCAAGACGCAGGTATTTCAGCAAGTCAGCTTGCGATCCTTCAAATCGGAAGTGAATAGGGTTGGTACTGACGATACGGGTCAAAATGGTCTGATTTTCTTCAATCATGTTGCCAATATCGACGTAGCTATCACTGATTTTACCGTCGATGGGCGAAGTGACTTCTGTGAAGCCTAATTGTAGTTTGGCATTATTCAATGAAGCTTCTGAAATTTGAAGTTCCTGGAAACGTCTGTCGACTTCTTCCTGAGAAATCGCATTGGATTCACGCAACAGATGGGCGCGATCCAATTCTTTTTTGGCGAGTTCATGCTGAGCCTGAATTTGTTTTAGCTCATAACGAAAAGGACGAGGGTCAATCACATACAGGACATCGCCTTTCTTAACTTGTTGACCATCCTTAAATTTCTTCTCGATGAGATAGCCGGTTACTCGTGCTCTTAAATTAACATTATTGATGGCTTCAAAACGGCCTGTAAACTCATCCCAATCAGTCAGTTTATGTTGAAGTGGAATTGCCACATCCACCTCAACAGGAGGGGGAGCAGCCTGTTCAGTAGGTTGATTCTCAGGCTCGGAACAAGCAACTAACATTAACGAAAAAGCAGATATGAGTGTTAAAGGAATGACTCGCATGGTAAACATCTCTTATAAAAAATTTAATTGGGTTACTGGCTAGTTAATCAGAGCAACATATACACGAAGCTGTGTAATTTACATCAAGTCTATGAGTCAAACATTAGCTCTACATTATGTCGTTTTTAATATTCACTTAATGTTAATAACCATAATAAGTGTGTAATTATTGGGAATCATGTATGTATATTTTACTGGTTGAAGACAATGACATCGTCGGTGATGGTATCAAACAGGGGCTGGAAACATTAGGCCACAGCACCGACTGGGTAAAAGACGCTCATACCGCCAATCAGGCTATTCAGCATGTGAACTATGATGTCGTGATACTTGATTTAACATTACCAGATTACGATGGCATGACATTACTGACCAAGTGGCGTCAAAATAAAATATTACTGCCTGTACTTATCCTGACAGCACGAGATGCTATCCCGGATAGAGTCACCGGTCTTTCTGCTGGTGCCGATGATTATCTGACGAAACCCTTCGACTTTGATGAGTTAGTGGCGCGATTACAATCCATCACACGCCGTATCGCTGGCCGGGCAGATAATGTGATGACTTTCGAGCACATTAGTTTCAATCCCACTAAAGGTGAAGTCAAAGCGAATGGTCTTCCCGTCAAGTTATCTAAAAGTGAACTGATTGTGCTTGAAGCCTTGATGCATCAACCAGGAAAAGTGGTGAACACGGAACAATTACAAGACAGACTTTATGGCTGGGCTGAGGGCGTGGCAAGTAACGCTGTCGCAGTACATATTCATAATTTGCGTAAAAAGCTGGGTACGGATCTCATTTGTACTGAACGCCGTTTAGGCTACTTTTTAGCCGTGGATAAACAATGAAAGGTAGCCTAAGAAATAAACTCCTACTGTCGGTATTTTTAGTCACCGGTATTTTATGTTTGGCTATCGGTCCATTCATGTACCACACCATTAAAAGCGATGTGAAACAGATTCTGGATGATCGCTTAGCCGCCTCAGCAAAAATGTTGTCTCATATTGTTCATCAATACGATGTAAAGAATGAAAAGCCATCCTCATCATTAACCAATGAACTGATTCAACAAATAGAAAAAAATAGAGAAAATACAGAGGTCATTGTCTGTAATGTCACTCGTATTGATGGCGAATTAATTATCAGCACTGAAGATGATAACCGTGATGTCTTAACCTCTGTCAAAGATGGCTACAGCTTCGTTCGGGATAATGGCACTATCTGGCGCGTATTCAAATTAACCGAGCACGGCATTTCAGTCACGACTGCCGAGAAGCTGGATAAACGTCGTCAACTCTTTAATATCGTCTTGATTGGGGTAGTGATTCCCTGGGTACTGGCTGTTTTGACGCTGATTATCTCTCTGTATTTTATTATTCAGCGCGTATTTAAACCCATGACACAGCTACAGGATCATTTTGATACCCATACGGGCAGCAGTTTGACACCCATCGAAATTGACGATGTGCCAAGTGAAGTCAAGGGGGTGATTGCCGGTTTTAATGCTTTGTTGGCTAGAGTCAAAACCGTGCTGGAAAGTGAACGTCGCTTTACTGCAGATGCTGCTCATGAACTGCGTACACCGTTGGCAGGCATTACGACCCAACTACAAGTCGCCATGCTCAAACAAGGTGCGGAAGCGGACTGCAATCTGAAACAAGCCAACCTGGCGGTTAAACAGCTAACAGAACTGCTTGATCAATTATTAATGCTGGCAAGGCTCGATGCCGAGCAGATGGCAGCGATCACGGCAAGCAGCAGCGCTAGTGAAATCACTAGCAAAGCATTAACGCCGCTTCACTCTATGATCAAAGAAAGTCAGGTAGAAATTCATAAAATTATTCATAGCGATCAGGATTTATTTTTGCCACAAGAACTCGTCGCTGTTGCCATCAGAAATGTCATAAAAAATGCCATTCAGTTCTCGGTGCCAGAACAGTCGGTGTCAATCCTGGTGACAGAACAAGATGATTTTGTGACCTGGAAGATAACGGATGAAGCAGGGGGCATTGATGCTGAGTTACTACCCAATGTCACTAATCGTTTCGTGCATGACAAGAAAAAAGGTAACTTCGGGCTGGGCTTGAGCATCACCAAAGCCATCGTCGATATTCTCAATGGTGAGTTAAATATTGCCAATACAAAAACCGGTTTACGCGTTGAAATCTCTTTACCACATTCCAGTCAAGCTTTGGGTCGTGATGACACGTTTACTTAATGTTGTGACATCCTTTATGTTGGTGGTCGCCTTGAGTGCTTGTACCTCTCAGGACTGGCGAACGGCCAGCCGTGAACCAGCAGGCATTGCAGCTGATCCAAATAAAGAAAAACAAGCCATTATCGAAGTCTATGCTGCCGATGCGTTTAGCTGGCGTGGCTGGTTCGCTGTACATTCCTGGATAGCAATAAAACCAGAAAATGCGGCAACATATACGGTCTACGAAGTGGTGGGCTGGCGAGTAAAACGTGGTTTACCTGCATTGCGTGAGTTTCAAACCACGACACCAGACACCTATTGGTATGGTGCCAGAGCCGAAAAAATCTTGTCTCTAAAAGGAAATAAAGCCGCCGAATTGATTCCTGAAATTAAAACCGCAGTAGCCAATTACCCTTGGGCAGATGAGTATTCTTTATTTCCTGGTCCGAATAGCAACACTTTTCCGGCCTGGGTAGGCTTACAAGTTACTGAACTCGGACTAAAAATGCCATTTCGAGCCATTGGCAGTGGTTACGCAGACTAAGCTGTTTATCACTAAACAAACACACTATTCTTGTCGAAATTGTTTATCGTAGGCTTCCACAAAAGCATTATGCAGTATGGATAAGAAAGCTTGCCATGGACTGATATTCTCCTGATCCAAGCTACCACTGATTTGAATCTCGGCAGCAATTCTGTCCTTAGGTTGATTACGGAAAATTTGTCCCAATGCGGCCATAACTGATTCCCACACAACATTAATGAGTCCCTCATCACTGTCTTCACTAAGATCTAAGATGGTCACGTTATCTAAAATGGGCCGGGCATAGCCGTTCAACTGACCATCCTCAGCTTTAAGGGACATTAACAACTCACCCTGACCTGACTCCATATTAAAGTTGGCATAAGCTTCAGTCAGTTCATTGAGTTTGACGGCATCCACATTTTCTACTTTTAATTTAATATCAAAATTGCGAAATCTTCCAAGCGGATTCAGCTTTCCATCGATAGATAACTTAGCCGTTTCTAGCACTGTTCCTTCAAAAGATAATGCCGAATGTTTGGCATCATCACGATTGCTCAAACCAGTAAACTGTCCATTCAAATCGCTCAATACAAGGTGAACGGGCGGCTCAGATTGAAAGTTGTGGAAATGAAGCTCTCCTTGTTTTATAGCAAGACGTTCAATTCTAATCGGTAGCAGTTGTTGCAACATATCTCGCCAATCGGTGCCTGCACCTGTTTGCACCTTCTCATCATTTGCATCCACAAAATGTACTTCAGGTGCGATTAGCTCTACATCAGCTACCACTGCACCATGGAAGAGTGCAGACCAGCTAATTGAGAGGTCGATGCTATGTGACTCAAAGAAGGTCACAGGAATATCTCTATCTGTTTTAACAATATTAATAGTGTTTAAGGTATAGGCCCCACGCCAGAGCGCAATATCGACATCCTCAATATGTGCACTGTAGTTGCCCATATTGGCTAGTTTTTTATTGAGGTAGTTTTTGACTAATGTTGGTAGCGCCAGCTGGGCAGCCACGAGTAAAACAACAAGTGCAATAGCCAAGATAAGAATAGGCTGTGCTTTTCCATTCTGCTTATAAAAGCTCTGTGCGTATCCTGCGCATTTATTACCAACTCGACGATTTGGCATGACTCACTCCTTAATGACTATGCAGTGGGGGCTGAATTTAATTATTTGATAATTAAACGAACTTCACACCTGTTTCAAAATATAACAATTTTACGGTCTTGGCTGGGCTTTTCTGTCTCATCTCAACGCATAGTCGGTTAACAATCGTGGTAAATCATAGACGCGTTACAATCAAATTATGAATGCAGAGAAACCACTTTTTGTTTCATAACGTCGCTACAGAAAGAGATACACTTAAGATGTTTAGTGTCTTGCTGTGAATGAAGCTGGACAAAACCTTTATCATTCCTTAATCGTATTTATATCTTTAGAGTCAGGTAACAGCGTGAGAAAGTTATCATGAGCAATCGCTTTTGCTACGTCCTCTGGTAGTGCATCTAATACCGGATCAAAACCATGCATAATTTTACCAACATTATCAAAACTACCGACCACATCACTGCCAATCACAAAACGAGTCGGATACTCTTCAAGTAACGCCAGCCATTTAGCTCTGGGCTTACCTTTTTTATCCAATAAGTAGGGGTCAAGCATGGTCCACGATAAATCGATAGTCAGGTTATCGTATTTATCTAATAACTCTTTGAGTAAGGGACGAAGAAATGCCAACTCTTCCTGATGACGATGTAACTCTTTACTGGTGCCAGCATGAGCCCAGATAAATTTCACATCAGGATTCTTTTTTAACGCTTCTTCAATTTCTTCCTGATATAGCGGATTACGTTCACGTTGAGACGTGATATTGCTATGAACTAAGACGGGTAGATCATGTTCTGCAGCCAGCTTATAGACTTTCATCATCGCTTCACTATTGGCTCGAGGCGCGCTGCCATGTATTAAAGCGGTGAGATCGTCATGACGTGTAAACACTTCACCAATGCCTTGCCAAAATCCTGGGTTAAGCTCTAATGCACGACGGATATGGTTCACCGCATTTTTATCATCTGGGTTAAAGCCAGATAAGAAAGGAATAAAGCGTTTCTGTTGTTCAGTACTTAGATTTTCTATCGCAGCGTGTAGCTCAAGATCAGTGCCGCTATACCAATAAATCGGGGCATCATCCCCAGCATAATAGCGTGGTTTTTTGGGTTCATTTTCATCCCATGTCTTGGCAACGGGAATCCCCATAATGACAGCCTGGCTTATATCACTCTCATCCATCACCTTCAGTAAGGCCGGCATGCCATCTGTTTCCTGAAAAAAATCGACGTAATGTAAATGTCCATCTATATAGTCACGTGCTGAGACAAGCTGACTTATCAGCAAGCACGAAAAAGCGAATCCTGTTTTTAACTTCATTGTTATTGTTCATTCTATTTTTATTATTAAAGGTATTCAGAGTGTCAATTCAACAAAGAGTTCACAAAGAGTCGCCATGCCGTTGCTTATCCAATATGATTCATGTTAACAGGTCATGATAATCTTAAAGCGCCATAACAAGAAATGGAGTATTTCGATAATGGAAACCACCATTAAGAATGCGTTGAATGTGACACCTAACATTGCCAGTTCTGCACAACCCACTATCGACGAGTTTGAGCAAATTGCAGAGCAGGGGGTTCAAGTCATCATCAATCTGGCGATGCCTGATTCTACGTCAGCTATTGAAAATGAAGGCAGTATCGTCACCAGTCTAGGTATGACGTATATCCACATACCTGTGCCATTTGACGACCCCGGTCAGACTCATTTAGAGCAGTTTCTTAATATTATGAAAGCATTTTCAGCGCATAAAATCTGGGTTCACTGTGCCATGAACTACCGTGCATCTGCTTTTTTATATCTTTATCTTCGTATTGTTGAAGAGAAACCTGTTTTTGAAGCAAAACGTGCTTTATTAACTGAGTGGTTACCCAACGAAACATGGGCCACTTTTATCAAAGATTCAGAATCACTGTTATTGCCAGAGTGAAAAAAGCTCCGAACTAAAAGTCCGGAGCTGCTTGTTTATAAGTTTAAATCACTCAAACTCGGGTGATCATCAGGACGTCTGCCTAATGCCCAATGAAATAAACGATCGGATTCTTTAATCGGCAAGTCATTGATACAAGCAAAGCGACGTTGCATCAGACCTTGCTCATTAAATTCCCAGTTTTCGTTACCATATGAACGAAACCAGTTGCCACTATCATCATGCCATTCGTATGCAAATCGCACAGCTATGCGATTTTGTTCAAATGCCCACAGCTCTTTTATTAGACGGTAATCGAGTTCTCTTGCCCATTTCTTTTGCAAAAAGTCTTTGACTTGTTCGCGACCACGAGGAAATTCAGCACGGTTACGCCAGATAGTATCTTCGGTATACACCTGTGCCACACGATCCGGGTCACGGCTGTTCCAGGCATCTTCAGCCATACGCACTTTTTGTGTAGCCGAGGCTTCATCAAATGGCGGAAGAGGGGGCTTAATATCGGTTGTCATAGTGTTGTTCTCCAAAATAGATTTATAAATGAATGCCTGGCATGGATATATAGTTTGGTAAAGCTTCAAACCGTGTCAGCCACGCAGTGATGTTCTGATAGGGACTAAGATCGACCTGGCCTTCATGTGCTAAAGCCAGATAGGGATACATAGCGATATCTGCAAGACTCAGTCTGTCGATGACTAGCCATTGTTTATCAGCTAAGTGACGGTCAATGATGTTCAGCAGTTTTGTCGTTGTATCTGTAGCGTGTTTAAGGTCGATAGGTCGGCCCATTTTATGATGCAGACGTAATCTGGCCGGGCCATTTTGTAGCTCATTGGCTGCTGTCGATAACCATGATGTGATATTAGCTAACTCAGCAGGATCATCCGACCAAAACCTGTCTTCACCATATTTTTTAGCTAAATACACCAAAATAGCCTGGCTATCACGAATGACAATACCTTGATCATCAATCACCGGTGCCTGACCAAATGGATTTAACTTCAAGAAGTCGTCACTTAACTGTTCAGATGTGCCTAAATCCAAATCATAGGTCTGATAATTCAAGCCTAATAAAGATAACATCAGCCGTACTTTATGGCAGTTACCCGATAATGCAATATTGTATAAAATCATTAGTTTTGTCGCTCTTTTAAAAGGCAAATAAAATAGCTTTTTCAAACAATTACACGCTAATCATCAACTAAAAACTGTGCAAACTCATCCTGAGTATAACGAGGTGTAATGTACTTCGGACAGTTCCAGTCCATCGCGTCAATGGTGATGACAATGCCACGCTCAACAGGTGCTCTGAACTCAGCGAGTTCAAGTTGTGCCATAAAGCCAGCGTATTCGGCTTCTTGAATCACTTCAGCATGACCCCAGATTTTCAGGCGGCGAGTTTGAGCATAATCCATCAAAAACAGACAGACTTTACTATTACCCTGAATATTGCCTGCAGTGAGGTACTGTCGATTACCACGAAAGTCAGCAAAACCAATCTGTTTATCACTCAGTACCTTGAGAAAACCTTTGGGTCCACCTCGATGCTGAATATACGGCCAGCCATCATCATTACTTGTGGCAATATAAAAACTATCCCGTTGTTTGATGAATTGCTCTGTTCGCTTATCAATACACACATCATCGGTATCACCTTGCTCGAATACCTGATACGTTTCCCGGCTACCCATTTCAGACTGTAACTGTTTTACATTGTCTGTAAACGCGATTTTTGCAAATGCTCTGGCCATAACACCTCCTCAGAATAGTTGCCCGATCGGCAAAAGACCGGGCAATATCCGTTAAGCCGCCTGATTCAGTTCAACTTTCGGGAAGTCGATATCTACCCGACTGGCCTTACTCAGAATATTGGTTAATAAATTCATGCCCGTGTGGGTAATGACTTCAACAATATCGGCATCAGTGAAACCAGCATCACGCATTTCCTGCACTTCGGCATTGGTCACTTCGCCTGTGTGTTCAGCTAATGTCCGTGCAAACTTCACAGCAACAGCGGCTTTGGCATCCTGACTGTCGCCCTGGCGATTGGCATTGATTTCATCGGTATTTAAACCAGTTTTACGTCCAATAGCGGTGTGAGCTGATAAGCAATAGCCACATTCATTTTTCTGAGCCAGCGTCAGCGCAATTCGTTCACGTGTGGCGGCGTCCAAAGAGCCATTACCAGCAATATGATGAAAACCCAGGAACGCTTTTAAGGCATCCGGTGAGTTAGCAAAGACCCGAAGGAAGTTTGGCACAATGCCCAGTGATGATTGGATAGCAGCAAATAATTCAGCTTGTTCATTGTTGGCAATATCATCAGTGATGGTTTTGATTCTGCTCATGTTTGTTCTCCTGTTATCAGTAAATAATGCTGTTGTGTTTCCAGCGAGAACATTATTCGCTATTATCAGAAATATAATAATCAGCCAAATGATTAATTAACTATTGCATAAAGTGGAATAATGAATGGACCGACTACATTTAATGACTGTCTTCGTGGCCGTGGTTGAGAATGAAGGCTTTGCCAGTGCTGCACGTAAACTCAGACTTAGTCCTCCAGCCGTTAGTCGCGCCGTTTCAGAACTGGAAACACGTCTCGGTGTGAAGCTATTACACAGAACAACCCGCCACCTGCAAATCACCGATGCAGGCCAGCGTTACTACAAAGATACCAAGCAGATTGTCGCTCTATCTGAAGAAGCAGATGATGCCGTCAGAGGCAGAAATGCTACGCCGAGAGGAATGGTCAGAATTACCGCCTCAGTATTATTCGGGCGGCTATATGTGATGGATGGCATTATCAGCTATTTAAAAAACTATCCTGACATGCAGGTGGATGCTTTATTCGTTGATCGTGTCGTCAATATGCTGGAAGAGGGTGTCGATGTCGCAATTCGAATTGGTGAGTTACAGGATTCATCCTATAAAGCCATCAAAGTCGGGGCTATTCGTCGTGTTCTCTGTGCGTCAACGGCATATCTGAAAGAATATGGCTATCCAAAAAAACCAGAAGATTTATCCAATCACAAAATCATTCTGGCCAGAGGACTCAGCCCCAGTAATGAGCTTAAGTTTATTGATAAAGGCAAAGCAAGCAGTGTCAGGGTTGACCCATTCTTAGCTGTCAGCGATAACTTCTCGGCAGAAAAAGCTGTATTAGCGGATATGGGGATATCACGCTTCCTGTCTTATCAGGTGGCAGAGAGCCTGGAGAGTGGGGCATTAAAAATCATTTTGAGTGATTACGAGCATCCACCCGTGCCCGTGCATGTGGTGCATAGAGAGGGTCGCTATTCTTCAGCCAGAACAAAATCCATGATTGACTGGATGGTAGAGCACCTACGTTCACAAACATCATTGAACTAAAACAAAAGGAGGCAGTGACTCATTGTCACTCACCTCCTGATGCCGGTTGAATATTAGTGACTGTTAAAAACAAATCTATCCACGGCTATTTTTCCAGGGCCCCATAGTATTAAAGCAAACAGCAACCCACCCCAGATAATATGTAGTAATAACGCTGCCGGTGGCATGTCTGCGAGGCTAAAAACTGCCACAATATTAAAGATAAACAAGCCGATAGCGGCGACCGGAGTGATTAAGCCCATGAGCAGCAACACGGGTAAAGCAATCTCTGTGGCCGTGCCAAGATAAGCCGCAATATCATGTCTTAAAAAAGGCACCATATATTCATATTCAAATAAAAACAGGGTCGACTCCCAGTCTTTTAATTTGTTAAAACCAGCAAAGAAAAAGACAGAAAACAAGTAAAACCTGACGCCCAGTAACGTTAAAGATTCAAGTACCGAACGTGCTTTTGTCAGATGTCCCAGATATGGGACGTGTAAATTAAGATAAGTCATCGTATTTCTCCTGATAGAAACCAGTGACAAGTCCTTCACTGGTGGATTGTTGTAACCACGTTTCAAAATCAAATTGAGGATTAACCTGGTCCAGTGCATCAGATATACCTTGACTAGAAAGCGTCAGCTTGATCCAATCAAGTTCTGTCTCATCCAGTTCACGAACATTGGCTTTCCAATGTGGCCGCCAAACCAGAGCATGTTGACCTGCACCGTCTGTGAGTTTGTTTTTTGCCTGCTGAAGAAAGGATTGGCGTTGATTTTCATCTCGGGAGTGATGTGCCAGCCAGATATCCACAACAGGATAGCTGGATTCAAGTAGCGTCACACCAGCACAATATTGCAGTTTAAGACTTGCCAATTCCGTCTCTGAGGCAATCTCAAATCCCATGACATTCTCGATATCACTGGCTCGTTCAGCGTGATGGCAAAGCCAATCCAGCCGGGCACAATCAGCAATAAAAGCATAATCACCCAGGCTAGCTTGCTGCTCTAACCAGTCAGGAAATGTTTTGCCCCATACACCCCAGTCACCTTCCTCTAACATTTCATACTGGATAAAATCTTTAATCAGCGAGTTAAAGACGTCCTCACCAAGCAATGGCACAACGGTTGGGTAGGTAATAGCTAAGGCTCTGTTAGCATTCATTAGCAGATTATTTCTGTAAATAGACAGTACCTCAGAGCCAAAAGATGACTCACCCTGATGCCAAAGGGCCTGTAATAGGTCTGACTGATAATTAGCCATGACCTGACACCTGATTGGCATAATCTTTAGCCATGGCGGCTTGAGTGGTGAGCTCAGACCAGTCAGGCAACTTGGTATCCCATTCAATTAAGGTGGGCACCTTACCAAAACGTTTGATGGCTGCTGAAAATGCTCTCCAACATTCATCACTCACGGGTCCACTATGATCATCAATCCACATCTCAGCTGAGGGCTCAGCTATTCCGGCTAAATGGATTTCACCGACAACGCCAGTATCTAACTCAGATATGAATTCTAAAGCGGCCTCTAAAGGTGACGGGGACTGCTGATTGACAGCGTTTACTTGAATGTTATGAACATCCAGCAACATCGCACAGCCGGTTGATTGACAAAGTAAATTGAAAAACTCTGTTTCGGGTATGACAGAGCCTGAGATAGGTAAATACGATGAAATATTTTCAATCAATAGTTGCTGACCAAAAATATCCTGCACGCGTCGAATGTTACGACACATGACGTTCAACGTTTCTTTATCAAACCGGATCGGAAGCAAATCACCAGCATGAACGGTATGGCCAGCCTCATTCGACCAGCTAAAACAAGCGTGATCAGATACTAAAAAGGGTGAATAACGTTCAATCAACCGCCGCATCTTTTGGATATGGGCAAGTGGTGGGGGAGTTAAAGACCCCAAACCGAGCGAAGTCCCATGAAAGCTTAGCTTATAATTCTCAGCAATCATCTCCAGGATGACATGTGACACACCACCATCAGCAAAAAAATTCTCAGTATGCACTTCAACGAAATCTACGGAGGCTGATTGCAAAGCCGCTTCGTAATGTTTGGAGCGAAGCCCCACACCCACTTGCATCATCTCAGCCTCCATAGGTTCGCACATGGTCATTAGTTAGTGAGAAGCTTTTTCGCTTCATCTTTGGATAAGCCACCAAGGTCAGTACACGTACCGGCGGGTACTAATTTCCACTCACCCGGATCATTATCCTTTTTAGACTGGGCTGCACATGAATGCGTACCCGCCAGATTGGCACAATCGTTTTGACCTGCTTTCGCTACGCCGTAGCATTTCTCTTTACTGGCAGCATAAGCATTAATCGGGGCTGTCACGCCAAGGGAAACAGTCGCAGCAATGGCGGCTGCAATAATTGCGTTATTTTTCATATCATCATTCCTTATATATAAGTATTAAGCTTCGATAGTGTGGTTAATCCACGTATGTACGTTTTCAACCGGCTGTGAACCCACGAGTGAATCAACCTCTTGGCCGTTTTTAAGCATGACCAGTGTTGGCACAGACCGCACACGAAAGGTCTCACGCACGTTCGGCATATCATCCACATCCACTTCAGCCACGCTGATATCACTACGTGATGACGAAACTGACTCAATAATCGGGGTATAGATTTGGCAAGGGTTGCACCATGAGGCTGAGATTTTCAGTAATAAATACTCATGACGTTGTTTCTCAGCTTCTAGTGCTTCTTGTGATCTGATTCGTTGCATTTTTACACTCCTCAATAAAAAGCCCTGACTCACCCTATTGAGTTAAGCCAGGGCTTATGCACTAGAACGTTTCAAGTGTTTTATCACTGAAGGTTTTGATAGTCGGCCAGGTGTCATTGGCGTTAGTAATGTAGCCTGGAATATCTTCAACCCAGATTTTTTGCACATCTTTGTTCAGGTTCAGATAAAGCTTGCCATCCACCACTCGCCAAGCCATTGGGTCAGTATCAAACTTTCTACCTTTGGTGACACCGAAGGCACAAAAGCCACCATACTGAGGGGCATATTTGCTTGGATTAGCACGGAATAAATCACGGTTCTGTTCACTGCTAAAGTGATAGATCGCATTTTTATATGTCGCTGTATATTCACTAGTGCCTTTAGTCGGTGCTGATTGTGTGAAATAAGCCACCGGGTCATAACCTTGAATAGCCAGGTCATTGGCATTGGCATTCATATCAATATCAGCTGCGAATGTCGCTGCTGAGAGGCTAAGAGCAACCGCTGCTGAGGTACTTAATAAAATGTGTTTTAACATTGTTAACATCTCCATATAGGTGTTTGTATTAATTACAGTTTTGATTCTATAAACATTAAGTCACTGACGATTTTCGAATCAGTGGAGACATTATTTCTCATTCGGTTTTATAAAATAATAGGTCGAATGATTAAAAAACTATTACGCAAAATGAAACAATCAGGCAGTGCACTCACTCAGTAGCAACAGGCGACATCAAGCGTGATGTTGTCTACAAAAACAAGCCACGTTGATTTATAGATAACGATGAATAGTGATACTTTATGTAAATAGTCATAATTCGAAACGAAGATAAAACGTTTCTCACGTCACTCTGTATCAACCGGACTTATTGATAAACATGTCATTCAAAAGTAAACAACAACGATCTTTATTCAGCACAAAAAAGCAGAGAAGGGGTAAATGGCGTTGGCTATTGTTATTACTTTTGATATCAATTTGTGTCGCCGTCTATCACGTTTATAAGCCATTGCCTCCGGGCGTTGATTTCTCAGGGCCACAACGGATGACGAGTGACGTGCAGTTTCTGGCAGACAGAACCTTTACTGTCGGAGGTGAACGTCAAACACACCAGCAGATTTTCGATGCCGTATTCAATATGATTGCCAATGCTCGCCACCTGGTGCTGGTTGATATGTTTTTGTTTAACGACTATCAAGGCAAAGGTTCGGAACAGCATCGGGCACTTTCAGATGAACTCACCCAAGCCTTAATTACACAAAAACAACGTTATCCTGACCTGGAAATACAGCTTATTTCCGATCCCCTTAATAGTCTTTATGGCGGACTGCCTTCTACACATTTCACTCAACTTAAAGCGGCTGGCATACCTGTCACACAAACAAAGCTGACCAAACTACGTGATAGCAACCCGACTTATTCTGGTTTTTGGCGTTTATTTGTTCAGCCATTTGGCAATAGCGAAAGTGGCTGGCTGCCGAATCCCTTTGGTGAAGGAGAAGTTTCCGCAAGAAGTTATCTCAACCTAATGAATTTCAAAGCAAATCATCGAAAGCTGATCATTGCAGATAATGGAGAAGAACTAACCGCATTAGTCACCTCAGCTAATCCACATGATGGCAGCAGCGCTCACGACAATGTCGCCTTACGTTTTAATGGCCCAGCTGCATGGGATTTACTGGAGAGTGAAAAAGCGGTGCTGGCCATGTCGGGCAAGGCTTTGCCTAAAGTGAAACTAGAGCAACCTTCTAATATTACAAAAACGAATCTTACCGTTCAGGTCGTCACTGAACAGGCTGTAGAAAAAGCTGCATTAGCCATGATTAATCAAGCCAAAGCAGGCGATAAACTGGATATGGCAATGTTCTATTTATCCGATCGCGAGATTATCGACGCTCTCAAATCAGCAAAAAAACGAGGCGTAATATTAAGAGTCTTACTGGACCCGAACAAAGACGCGTTCGGCAGAGAAAAGAATGGCATACCCAATCGTCCGGTTGCTTATGAATTAACACAAGCCGGAATCACCGTTCGCTGGTGCGATACCCACGGCGAACAATGTCATGCTAAATGGCTGATGCATCGCGGAGCAGACAAAACAACTATGCTGCTTGGTTCAACCAACTTCACCCGACGTAATCTGCATAACCTCAACCTTGAAACAAGTGTCGTTCTAACCGGCCCAGCCAACGCAGTAGCTTTTCGACTAGGCCAAAGCTGGTTTGATGAATCCTGGTACAACCTCTATGGCCGACATTACAGTGTCGACTATGAAAACTATGCGGATGAAAGACTTTGGCCCAGATTGTTATATCGGACAATGGAAGCTACTGGGTTAAGTACGTTTTAGCTAAATGCAAAGAAGGGATAATTTAAAGGTGGGGTATGCCCATATCCAGAGTGCCACACCCAAGCTGGGCATGACACTCTGGTAGGCAATGATTTACTGAGCTTGCGGTTCTTCTAGATAACGGAAGAAATCAGAGTCAGCTTTGAGCATGAGCGTACTGTTCTGACCTAAAGCTCGGTAGCTTTCCAGCGTACGGAAGAAAGAATAGAACTCAGCGTCGGCACCGAAGGCATCACCATAGATTTGGGTTGCTTTGGCATCGGCTTCACCGCGAATTTTCTCGGCGTCACGTGCTGCTTCAGAGCGAATACGACGAAGATCGCGTTCCATATTACCAAGGATTTCCTGGCTACGGCCACGACCTTCAGAACGGAAACGTTCAGCAATAGACTGACGTTCTGCAATCATGCGACTTTCTACCTGACGACGAACAGATTCAATGTAATTAACCCGTTTAATACGTACATCATCTAGCTCAATACCGAGGGCTGGCATAGAGTCACGAGCTCGTTTGAGAATACCAGCTTCTAGCAGTTCACGACCTAGTTTAGGTTGTTTTTCCAGGTTGACGTCACTGCGTTCTGCCAAGGCCGGATCATCCAGCTCTTCAACATTGACCTCCCAGTCTTTCGAACGAACAATTTCTTCCAATTCGGTAGAGGAGACCATGTCTCTGACCACAGAGTCGATAATGTCGTCGAGACGGGTGCGCGCACCGGCTTCATCACGAACACTAGTCAAAAAGAGTAGGGGATCAGTAATTCTCCAGCGAGCAGTGGTATCGACAAGAATAAACTCACGACCCAACGTTGGAATCTGTGTGACATCTCCATCCCAGACCAAAAGGCGTTTGTCGAAGTAACGTACATTCTGCCAAGGCAGTTTGAACTTAAGACCGGGCTCATTAATGACGTCACCAATCGGTTCACCGAACTGGACCACAATGGCTTGTTCGGCTTCATCTACAGTGTAAAGCGTGAGGTTACCAATGATGATGACCAAGACGGCGACTAAAGCGAGTAAAGACGTTTTCATTTGTCACCTCCAGTGGCGTTACGGTTGACGTCGAGTAATGGGAGGGGAGACATCTGGCCATCTTGAACAACCAAAATTTGCCCGATATCTGGCAACATTTCATTTAAGGTTTCCAGATACAGACGTGAGCGTGTCACGACCGGCGCTTGTTGATATTCATGCAGAACAGCGCTAAAACGGGCGCTTTCACCCACGGCACGGTTTACTCGTTCTGTGGCGTAACCTTCAGCTTCTGCGACAGTACGAAGGGCAGCACCTTCCGCATTTGGGATTTCCTGATTCACTCGTTTTTGAGCTTCATTAATCATTCGCTCACGTTCTTGGCGAGCTTCATTCACTTCATTAAAAGCAGGTTGAACGGCACGAGGTGGCACCACATCCTGCATTTCAACGGTGCTGATACGAATTCCTGCATCATATTGGTCGAGTATTTCCTGAATCTCATCACCCGCTTTTTGTTGAATCTCCACCCGGCCAATAGTCAGTACTTCAGAACCCAGCATATTACCAACGATACGACGCATCACTGACTCAGAAATATCGCGAAGGGTACGTGTCGGTTCACGCATTTGATATAGAAACTTAATAGGGTCTTGAATGCGATATTGAACCACCCATTCAACATCGATCATATTCAGATCGCCGGTGAGCATTAAGGACTCATCTTCAAATTGTGCGGCACTGTACGTTGAACGTTCTCCCTGACGGGTTTTCAACGTGCTAAAACCAAACTCTTGTTTTAATACGCGTTCGGTAGCGACCAGTTGTATCTTGTCAATGCCAAAAGGAATTTTGAAATGAAGACCAGGATCAGTAATACCCGTAACGGAACCGAAGCGTTTTACCACAGCGCGTTGCTCTGGTTGCACCGTGTAAAAAGACGTCATGGCGCCCCAAACCAGCAAAACAACCAGGATAATGGCAATAACACCACCACCAAAATTGCCACGTGAACGGCCACGGCCGCGACCACCGCCAGTCAACTTTTTCATTAATTCAAACAGGTCTGGCGGGCCATCAGGCTCTCGACCATTACCTTTTACGGATTGGATCATTTTTCTCTCTCCTTTGTATACGAGAGGCCAGTCTACTATTAAGGAGCGGCTATGTACGGAAACTGGTCAAATCAATTTTTTGAGTTTGGATATTTAGGTAAATATAGGCAGCTACTCAAATTTGATAAAAGGCAGATATTCTTGTCAGCTCTGGTTTAATAATGGAAAATCATTCTCCTTCATAAATCATTCTAAGAAGTTGCTACATGCTCACCGGTGAAATCAAAAGCCAAGTTGATAAAATATGGGAAACATTCTGGACAGGCGTGATAAGTAACCCGCTCACGGTCATCGAACAATTCACCTATCTCTTATTCATTCGTCGTCTGGATGAAATTGAACAACTTGAAGAAAAGAAAACCAGCGTTGCCGGCAAACGAACTCATAAAGCATTTTACGGGCCCAATCATCAATGCTTTCGCTGGCATAGCTTTCGTGAGCTAGAACCGCAAACCATGTTCAATTTATTTACTCAGCCACAGCCAGAAGCAGATGGTTTAACGCTATTTGAGCATATGAAACAACTGGGTGATCAAGCAGGCGTATTTGCTCAGTATATGAAAGGTGCGACGTTTATGATCCCCACGCCAAAGGTGCTGGATCAAGTTGTGCAAATGATTAACAGTATCCAAATGGCCGATCGTGATACCAAGGGTGATCTCTACGAATACTTATTATCGAAAATCGCCACAGCTGGCACTAATGGTCAATTTCGTACACCACGCCATATCATTAAAATGATCGTGGAAATGATGGAACCTAATCGTGAAGACACGATTTGCGATCCAGCCTGTGGCACAGCAGGCTTTTTAGTGGCTTCAGGCGAATATATTTACCATCATCATCCTGACTGGTTACATGACCAAACTTTCCGTGAACATTTCAATAGCGATATGTTCACCGGTATTGAGTTTGATAGCACCATGCTACGCATAGCGGCAATGAACTTACAGCTCCATGCTGTTGAACGCCCGAATCTCATTGGTCAGGATGCTTTAGGTGAAGCCAATGCGGCCAGCCGAGATCAATACAGTCTGATTTTAGCCAACCCACCGTTTAAAGGCTCTTTAGATTACGACGGCGTGGAAAGTTCATTACTCAAAACCGTGAAAACCAAAAAAACTGAGTTGCTGTTTATTGCCTTGATGCTACGTATGCTCAAAATCGGTGGTCGCTGTGCTGTGATTATTCCCGATGGCGTGTTATTTGGTTCATCCAATGCTCACAAACAATTACGCCAAACTCTGGTTGAAAAGCAACGCCTTGAAGCCATTATTTCAATGCCCAGCGGTGTGTTTAAACCATACGCAGGTGTAAGTACCGCTGTAGTGATCTTTACCAAAACTAATAACGGCGGCACAGACAATGTCTGGTTCTATGATATGCAAGCTGATGGTTATTCACTGGATGATAAACGTAGCCCAATTAAAAACAATGATATTGATGATATCGTCCAGCGCTTTAAACAGCGTCATAAAGATGTTAATCGTCAACGCACCGACCAGAGTTTTATGGTGCCGTTTGATGAAATCAAACAAAACGATTGGGATTTAAGTATCAACCGCTATAAAGAAGTGGTGTATGAACAAGTGGAATATGATTCACCGGCAAAAATTATTGCTGAGATAGAACAACTAGATAACGAGCGTGGGCAAGCATTGCAGATCTTGAAGGAGTTGTTAGGGTGAACTCGGTGCTGACAACAAATCAATACAAAAAAGTTGCTATAGGTGATTGTTGTGAAATTATCAGTGGCTCCACACCATCAAGAAATAAAGTCGAGTACTGGGATGGTGAAATAAATTGGTTTACACCAAAAGATCTAAGCCGAATAAAATCAAAATATATTTCAGAAGCACCTGAAAAAATAACTGCTTTAGGCCTTAAAAGTTGCTCAACAACGCCGTTACCAAAAAATTCATTATTACTCAGTTCAAGAGCACCGATTGGCCACATAGCCATCACCACAATTGAAGCGTGCACTAACCAAGGGTTTAAATCATTAATACCAAATAAAAACCTAGATGTTGAATATTTGTACTACGCAATAAAAAACATCATTCCCCAACTCAAAGATTTAGGGAATGGTGCAACATTCAAAGAGATCTCAAAATCTACGCTCAGTAAAGTTCAAATCCCAATCCCTCCTCTGGCAGAACAAAAGCAGATTGCCGCTATTTTGGATGCGGCGGATAAGCTCAGACAAAAAGACCAGCAACTGGTTGAGCATTACACTTCACTTAGCCAATCGCTGTTTTTGGATATGTTTGGTGATCCTGTCACTAACCCAAAGAAATGGAATACTAAGTATTTTTCAGATGTGTTTAGTACTAAAACAGGAAAACTGGACAGTAACGCAGCAACAGACATAGGTATATATCCATTCTTTACCTGTGCTAAACAACCACTCAAAATTGATTCGTATACATATGATGAAGAAGCTTTGCTTTTAGCAGGGAATAATGCCGCGGGTATTTTTGATGTTAAGTACTACAACGGAAAATTTGATGCGTATCAAAGGACATATATCCTTACAATCAAAGGAAATGAATTAACTTATTCATTTATGAAGGTTGCGTTAGAAAAAAAATTGGCTGATTTAGAAAGATTATCAATTGGTTCAAGCACGCAATACTTGACTATACAGATTCTTAAACGTTTAGAGTTTAGTGTCCCGCCAATACAACTCCAAAACCAATTCGCCGAACGCATCGCCATTATCGAACAACAAAAACAACAAGCGCAGATGAATTTAGAAAAATCTGAAATGCTATTTAACAGTCTGTTACAACGCGCTTTTACTGGCGAATTAACGGCAAATAAGGCAGCATAGGCTTATATATCATGAACAGGGACTAGGTGAGTGAGCAATTTTCAGTTTTTACAACGCGACTTTCCGGCTTTATATGCCGATGCCGTTGAAGCTGAACATTTCACTTTTTCATCGCCTAAAGCCTCAGCTATTTTTTGTCGCTCCAGCTTGGAAAATGCCATAAATTGGCTGTATGACCATGAACGGACTTTAAGCCGTCCCTGGCGTGCTGACTTAAGCACATTAATGCATGAGCATGGTTTTAAATCTTTATTTAACAATACTTTATTCAATGAACTTAATCTGATTCGCAAAACAGGTAATCTCGCTGCACACGGCAAGTCTGTCAGTCAACAGGATGCTTTAGCCTCACTGAAATACCTGTTTCGCTTTATGCGTCATCTAGCTATTTATTATGGTAAATCTGTCCCTGATACTCAGATATTTAATGAAGCATTAATTCCCCGAGCGGATGCTGATACTGTTCAACCACCCAGCATTGAGACTACCCTGGCTGAAGTTGACACAAAGAATCAGTCAAAGCGTGAAAATGAACAACAAATACGTGACAAAGCACAGCATAATCCAGCCATTAAACAAGCTATTGAACAGGAGCAGCAGCAATTAGCTGAACGCAAAGTCTCACGCGAACAATCCGTTGATATCAGCACAGCCGTACCATTGTTGGTATCTGAAGCAGAAACTCGTCGTCGATACATCGACTTATCACTGAAAGAAGCAGGTTGGGATAATCTGCAAGATGGTTATCACTTGGAATATGAAGTTACTGGTATGCCAGCCAGTACCAATAAATCAGGCATAGGTTATATAGATTATGTGCTTTGGGGTGACGATGGTTTACCGCTGGCTGTCGTTGAAGCCAAAAAGACAATGTATGATGCCAGGAAAGGCAAACACCAAGCTGAGTTATATGCGAATTGTTTAGAAAAGATGAAAGGGCAACGGCCCATTATTTTTTATAGTAATGGCTTTGAGACTTATCTTTGGGATGACACCTTTTACCCTGAACGTGAAGTTCAAGGCTTTTATACGAAAGACGAACTGCAATTATTAATTGAGCGTCGGCAAACCCGAAAAGACTTACGTTTATTCAAACCTAATGAAGCTATTGTTGGCCGACCGTACCAACTTGAAGCGATTACCCGTGTTGCTGAGAATACGGTAAAAGAGAATAGTCAAGGTGAACTCAAAGGCAGGGCAAGACAAAGCTTGTTAGTCATGGCAACAGGTAGTGGCAAAACCCGAACAGCCGCGGCCTTCGTCGATATGTTGACTAAGTGTAACTGGGCCAAACGGGTTTTGTTTTTAGCCGATCGTAATGCGCTTGTTACACAGGCTAAGAAAGCCTTTAATATCCATCTGCCACATTTAACCGCTATTGATCTCACCAAAGAAAAAGAAGATAAAAGCACTCGCTTAGTTTTTTCGACTTACCCCACCATCATGAATCGAATTGATGGACTGCGAGATACGGATAACCGTTTTTACGGTGTGGGACATTTTGACCTGATTATTGTCGATGAAGCTCACCGTTCGGTGTATCAGAAATACAAGTCTATTTTTGCTTACTTTGATGCCTTGTTGATTGGTTTAACCGCGACACCAAAAGCCGAAGTTGACCATAATACCTATGGTTTATTTGGCATTGAAGACAATAACCCCACCTTTGCTTATGAACTGAATCAGGCTGTTGCTGATAAGTTTTTGGTGCCACCTAAAGCCATGTCGGTGCCATTAAAATTTATGCGTGAAGGTGTTCACTACAATCAATTATCAGCTGCTGAAAAAGCAGAATATGAAGAGAAGTTTGGTGACCCAACTCAAGGTGAAGCACCCGACGAGATTGAAAGTGCAGCATTAAATAAATGGTTGTTTAACACAGACACCGTGGATAAGGTGCTGGATCATTTAATGACGTCAGGTATCAAAGTGCAGGGCGGTGATAGATTAGGTAAAAGTATTATTTTTGCTAAAAGCCATGCTCATGCCGTATTTATCGAAGAACGGTTTAATAAAAACTACCCTGAATATTCAGGTAAATTTTTACGTGTTATTGATAACTATGAGAGTAAAGCCCAAAGTCTGCTGGAAACGTTCGCTGATGAGTACGAAGAACATGATCCACAGATTGCTGTTTCAGTCGATATGATGGACACCGGTGTTGACGCTCCTCGTGTGGTTAATCTGGTGTTTTTTAAACCCGTAAAATCAGCTACTAAATTCTGGCAAATGATTGGACGAGGGACGCGATTATGTCCCGATTTATTTGGTCCAGGTGTCGATAAGACCAAGTTTCTTATTTTTGATTACTGTCAGAACTTTGAGTTTTTCGATACCACGCCTGATGGTGAGCAAGGCAAGATTATTAAAAGCCTGATTCAACAAGTGTTTGAAGCGAAATTAGAAGTTGCCATGCTTATTCGTGATGATATTTCACGTACTGAAGAGCAGGGGACATTAGCTGAAAGTTATATCCAAGAATTACATCAAGCCATTTCAAGTTTAGATAGAAACCGTTTTGTTGTAAAAGCAAAACTTCGTCACGTCGTTGAGTTCAGTGATGAGCATCGATGGCAGAATTTATCTAAAGGTGATTTATTAGATATCAATACCGAGCTTGCCAGCTTAGTATTAGCAGAAAAAAATGATGATGAATTTGCACGTCGATTCGATATTCTGCTGCTGAACTTCCAGATAGCAGTATTAACTGGCTCACATAGTCTGGATCGCTTTATTAATCGTATTACTGGCAGTGCAAACGCGTTATTGAAAAAGCAAAATATACCTGCCGTGGCGCAACAAAAAGCGTTATTAATGGATTTGCAGACAGATGTGTTTTGGCAAAACATCAATGTTAATCGCTTAGATCATATTCGTTTAGCTTTACGTGACTTGATGAAGTATCTCGATAAAGATCAACAAAAAGTCGTGATGACCACATTTGAAGATACGCTCGATCACAGTGCTATTGTGGTACACGAACCTATCGGAACCTACGTCGCATTACAAAGTTACAAAGACCGCGTTGAATCTTATGTAAGAAATCACAGTGATCATTTAGTGATTCAAAAACTCAAAACCAATAAGTCAATTACCGAAGCGGAAATACATCTCTTAGAAAGCATTTTGTTTGAAGATGAATCCCTCGGTACAAAACAAGACTACATAGATACTTATGGTGATAAACCACTAGGCGTGTTCATCCGAAATATCGTTGGTTTGGATATGGCCGCTGCACAAGCGCATTTTGCAGATTTTATACAGGCAGGGAATTTACGTGCAGATCAAATCACGTTTATCAACAACATCATCAGCTACTTGAATAAAAATGGGGTGATTGATAAATCACTATTATTTGAACCGCCATTTACCTATCTGCACGACCAAGGATTATTTGGTGTATTTGATGATGCTACGGCAAGTAAAGTGATTAAGTTGATTGACCGTGTGAATGACAACGCCTTAGTCGCTGCTAGTTAATATGATTGATTACTTATTTAAGATCAAAAGCTTATTTCAATTTGGTGAATGGTTAGAAGATAAACGCTTTGCCAAACGAGGAGGACTGCGCGCTACGGCAAAAAGGGTGCTTCATGTCTTTGATAAACATGATATTCCTGTCACCAGGATTCCGCAGATATTTCCCCAATTTAATTTGCAATTCAGTGACTTTGATAGTCTGGATAGTTTAGTGAAAAAACTAAACACAGAGCTTCTTGAAACTATCTCAAAACATTTTTTCATTAACTACGATTGGTTAGAAACCGGCGAGGGACCAATTCAGCAGATCTTTGAAACTGGCTATGACTTTGAAGCAATATATGACTTTATTATTAATTATCAAGATAGTAATGATATTTCTCTAATTGCATATTTCGTTGCACAAAAAGGCATCAAATTTGTGCCAGCATACGATCAT
>CENV01021781.1_pt1 | contig 26555 bp, 26 predicted proteins | sample 530231 | NCBI WGS metagenome assembly CENV01 (sample SAMEA2619815, study PRJEB7988) | marine metagenome | biome: marine biome (ENVO:00000447); feature: surface water layer (ENVO:00002042); material: "saline water (ENVO:00002010), including plankton (ENVO:xxxxxxxx)" | depth 5 m | reverse complement strand
GGGGCACCACCGGGTGCGTTGATCAGCACCGCCGGATTTGGTGCGACGGGTGCGGCAATCCAATCGCGCAGGATTTCGGGCTGGGCTACAGTCGCGGACAGTGCGGTGATTTTTACATCCGGTGATAATCTGGCCAGACGGGCCACACCAAGGCTGAGCAGGTCGCCGCGTTTGGAAGTGACCAGCGCGTGCAGTTCATCGAGCACGATGCGCCGCAGGCTTTTGAACAGCCTGACGCTGTCGGGATGGCTCAAGAGCAGCGCCAACTGCTCGGGCGTCGTCATCAGGATGTGTGGCGGATCGAAACGCTGGCGCTGGCGGCGTGAGGCGGGGGTATCGCCCGTGCGGGTTTCGACCTTGATCTTCAGTCCCATCTCGCGCACCGGGTCGCCCAGGTTGCGTGCGACATCGACGGCCAACGCCTTGAGCGGCGAGATGTAAAGGGTGTGCAGCCCCTCCATGGGATTTTCGATCAGATCCTCCAGGGACGGCAGAAAACCGGCCAGTGTCTTGCCTGCCCCGGTCGGCGCGATCAACAGCACCGAATTGCCGGCGCGCTCGGCTTCGAGCACGGCCAATTGGTGCGGGCGCGCCTGCCACCCCTTGGCGGCAAACCAGTCTGCAACGATCGGGGAAAGTGGGGTCACAATATCGGAAGCTCTTTAATTGGCCAAGATCGGCGCCTATGTGGCATCATGAGCAGAATCGATGGACCCGATGGACCGATGCCCGAGACTATGGACAACCGCGAGACAAATCAAAGACCGAGCTGGCTGGAATCGTTTCTTGGCGGAACGCCGGGACGGGTCGTTGTCAGGCTGATCCTGATGAGCCTGGTCGTAGGCTTTCTGATGTCGATCTTCAGGATCAGCCCCGATGCCATCTTCCGCTCGATCCAGGGCTTCATCAATTCGATCTTCGATAATGGGTTCGAAGTCTTCCGTGACGGTTTTGCCTATATGCTGACCGGTGCGGTGATCGTTTTGCCCCTGTGGTTCATCGGGCGGTTGATGGCGGCTGGGCGGCGGCGCTAGCTCATAGCCTGTTGAGCAGATCGGCTGCGGCAATTAGGATGGCGCGAGCGACACGCTCCGCCTTTCCAATCCAGAGCCATTCAAGGTCTTGCCCATGTCTCCCGTCATCTTCATTACCGGCGCCACGTCCGGCTTCGGCGCGGCCACCGCGCGGCTTTTTGCACAGAACGGCTGGAAGGTCATCGCCACGGGCCGCAGGCGTGAACGGCTGGCCGAGCTCGAAGCCGAATTCCCCGAAATCGTTCATGGCATCGAGATGGATCTTACCGACAAGACCTCGATCAGACACGCCGTCGCGGCCATCCCCGAAAATTTCAAACCCGTCACGTGCCTGTTCAACAATGGCGGGCTGGCGCTGGGCACGGGTGCGGTTCCCGATATCGATACCGACCAATGGCAGACCATGATCGACACCAATATCGTGGGGTTGCTGCACACGACGCTGGAAGTTCTGCCGCTGGTCAAACAGGTGGGCCGCGGCTCATCGATCATCAATGTCGGCTCGATTGCCGGGCGTTTTCCCTATACCGGCGGCAATGTTTATGGCGCGACCAAGGCCTTCGTGCACCAGTTCTCGATGAATTTGCGCACCGATACCATGGGCACCGGTATCCGCATCACCTCGCTGGAACCGGGCCATGCGAAATCGGAATTTACCGCCGTGCGGACCGGTGGGGATTTCGAGGCCAACGAAAAAATGTATGCCGATAACGAGCCGCTTCTGCCCGAGGACATCGCCAACACTGTCTGGTGGCTGGCGAACTTGCCGGCGCATGTGAACGTCAACTCCATCGAGATCATGCCGGTCTGTCAGGTTCCGACCCGGCCCGTGCTGCTTAAAAAGAGCGACTTTGAGAGCTAGGGCCGGGGCACGGAATCGGCTAGGATAGGTTTCCTTCCTTTTCCGGTTCCCTTGATGACTCAATCGGTTCACCCTTTCGAGGTTCGCCATCGCGATGTGTGGGCCATAGCCGTCCCGGCCTCGGTGGCGTTTATCACCGAGCCTGTGGCAGGCATCATCGATACCGCCGTGATCGGACAATTGGGCGATGCGGGACTGCTGGGTGGGCTTTCGCTCGGTGCTGCAGCGTTCAGCGTCGTCTTCGCCCTGGCCTTTTTCCTGCGTTTTGGAACGGCCGGTCTGACCGCACAGGCGGTCGGCGCACGCGATCCGCTCGACGGGCTGTTGCATATGGCCCGAGCCATGGTCGCTGCAGCCCTGTTAAGTGCTCTGCTTCTGGCGCTCTCTTATCCCATCTATCTCGGGTTTGCGACCGCGCTGGCTCCACCACCCGATGCAGCGGGGGCGTTTGCCGAGTATATGGGCATACGCATGTGGTCGGTGCCGTTCGTGCTCATCAATTTTGTGCTGTTGGGATGGTTTTACGGTCGGGCCGATGCGCGCACCGGCATGTGGCTGCAAATTCTCATCAACGTCATCAATATCGTGCTCAGCTTCTGGTTTGTTCTGGGGCTGGGCTGGGGCGTTCGCGGCGTCGCCTGGGCCACTGTTATCGGGCAAGGCGTTGCCGCTGTCGCCGGGGTGGTCATCGCCATACGCCATTATGGCGGCATCAAGTCGATCCTTGCCAATACGACCCTTGCGGCCCTGCTCGACGTTGCGGCGATCAAGCGAATGATCGGTTTGAGCCGGGATCTTATCATCCGCTCGGCGGCCCTGATGGGCGCCTTTGCCTATTTCGCTGCGCAAGGGGCGCGTATGGGCGAGATCGAATTGGCGTCCAATGCCATTCTGCTGCAGCTGTTTTCGGTCTCGGCATTCTTTTTAGACGGAATCGCCACTGCCTCCGAGCAGTTGTGCGGCAAAGCGGTCGGGGCGCGCTGGCGTCCGGCTTTCGAGCGCGCGACCAAACTCACGCTGGGCTGGGGCCTGCTGATCGCCGGAACGCTAAGCGCTCTTTTGCTCAGCTTTGGTTGGCTGGCCATCGATCTGATGACCACCAACACCGAAGTGCGCGAAATGGCCCGGATCTATCTGGTGATGGCAGCCCTGACCCCGCTCACCGGGATGCCTGCCTTCGTCTATGACGGCGTGATGATCGGCGCGACCTTCAACGTTACGATGCGCAACGGGATGATCGTTTCACTCATTGTCTATCTTGCAACCGCCATTATCCTGCAGCCGATCCTGGGCCTTTGGGGGTTGTGGATCGCGCTGCACGTGCTGCTGCTCGTGCGAGCCGGCATTTATGCAGTCGCAATCGAACGGCGGAAGAACGAGATTTTCGCCTAGATCGCTATTCTGCCTTCGGCCCAGTCCCTGACCGCCACACCAGTGAGTCCCGATACATTGGAAAGCCTGCGTTCCGTGACAGCTTGCGCGAGCCCGGACTTAATCTCCTCGACCATTTCGAGCCCGCCATAGACCAGAGCCGAATAGAGCTGGACGACATTGGCGCCGGCCTCGAGTTTGGCAATTGCGCTTTGGGCCGAGTGAATGCCACCAACCCCGATTATCGGGAAAGCCGGACCGAGCCGCAGGCGCATCTGGGCGAGGCGCTGCGTTGCCAGATTGAAAAGCGGTCTTCCCGAAAGTCCGCCGGCTTCGCTGGCGTTTTGAAAGCCGGTCACGCTATCGCGCGAAATTGTCGTGTTGGAAACGATCAGCCCGTCAATGCCGCTTTCGAGCACTGTTCTGGCGATGGAATCCATTTCAGTTTGCTCAAGATCCGGCGCAATCTTGAGCAAGATCGATGTCTGCCGGGGTTGAGCGGCGCGGGTTTCGACCAAAGCAGCCAACAGACGCCTGAGGGCATCTTCAGACTGAAGATTGCGGAGGCCGGGCGTATTGGGCGAGGAGATGTTGGCGGTAAGGTAGTCGGCCAATGGCGAGAAGGTCTTCACCCCCGCCACGTAGTCGGCGACGAAATCGGTGCTGTCCTTGTTGGCGCCGATATTGATGCCAACGACCTGCCCCGGTACGCGGTTTTTTAACCGTTCAAAGGCAGCCTCGTGGCCGTCATTGTTAAAACCCAACCGGTTGACCACCCCCATGACCTCGGGGATGCGGAACACTCTGGGAGTTGGATTGCCCTGTTGCGGGCGGGGCGTGACCGTTCCCACTTCCACGAACCCGAACCCTGCCTTGGTGAGTGGGCCGAACACCTCGGCATTCTTGTCGAAACCCGGTGCCATGCCGATGGGGTTGGGCAAATCCAGGCCGCAGAACCTGGTCGCCAGGCTGTCCGGAGACGGCGCGGCAGCGGGTACCAAGCCGAATTTGAGTGCATTGATCGTGGCCCTGTGCGCGGTCTCTGCGTCCATGCGCATCAGCATGTCCTGAGCCAGTTTCTGAATCGTTGTGTTGCGCAGCAGATCTCCAAAGCCCATCACGAAATCTCCGGCAGGTCGAACCGGCCATCGGGCCGCGCGGCGAGATCGCGCTCTGCGATGACGGCCGCCATGGGCAGGGGTGCATAAAGATGGGGGAAAAGTTGCCCGCCGCGCGAGGGCTCCCAGACCAGATCGATGCCGATCCGATCGGGGTCGATTGTTGCGAGCACCAGCCCGGCAGCGCCGCGATAGTGCTTGTCCAGCGTTTCGGCCAGTTGGGCGGCGGTGGAAAAATGGATATACCCGTCGGCGATATCGACCGGCGTACCAGCCAGTTCCCCCGATTTGCGCGCGTTCGCCCAATCCTGGGTTGAAGCGATTTTATAGATCGGCTCGGCCATGTGTTCTCCTGTGCCGCATGGTCTAACTGGCGATGGTGACCGTGCCAAGCATGGAAACATCTTTACAAGAGACTAACACCGTAATAGGACTAGTTTCCAGATTGTGGGGATATTATTCCTTTTTTGGAACCTGTTTGTCTATGTTGTCTCATCGCGCCATATGGGAAGCCCTCGACAGCCTAGCCGACCGACATGGCCTGTCGGCGTCGGGCCTTGCCAAGCTGGCGGGGCTGGATGCGACGGCGTTCAATCCCTCCAAGCGCGTCAGCAAGGACGGGCGGGAGCGCTGGCCATCGACCGAATCGATTGCCAAGGTGCTCGAGGCCACCAGCGAAAATTTCGATTCTCTGCTTTCGGGTGGGCTCAATTACAGCCAGAGCGCCGCGGCCAGCCGCGCTGTGCCGCTGCTGGGTTTTGCGCAGGCAGGCTCGGGCGGTTATTTCGATGCGGCAGGCTTTCCAGCGGGCCAGGGATGGGATGAGGTCCGGTTCCCCGGGCTGGGCGATGGCACGGCCTATGCACTCGAGGTTACAGGGGAATCCATGCAGCCGCTCTATCGCGACGGCGACTACATCATCGTTTCGCCCACCGAACAGTTGCGGCGCGGTGACCGTGTAGTGGCGCGCACGCAGGAAGGCGAGGTCATGGCCAAGATCTTGCACCGGCGCACTGAAAAACAGATCGAATTGCACTCGATCAATCCCGACCATCCGCCGCGGATTTTCAAGCCCGAAGAAATCGACTGGATCGCCCGGATTTTGTGGGCCAGCCAGTAGCATCGCGTAAATTTCCAGCGGTTCCGGACGACCACTGAACCCTGCCGGTCTGACCCGGTCACGGCCAATGGACGAGCCAAAATGGCCAGCGCCGGGAGGGTGCGTTCGGTCAAGGTTCCCCGAGCTGATATTTTATCATCATCAAAGCGGCGGCGCGGCTGAGGGCAATATCGCGCGGATCGACGAGGTCGGCGTCGAAGCGGGCACACAGATCGCGATAGGATGCCATCAGACCGGAGGCGCGTAGATCGGCATCGAAACGCGCTTCCATGCGTGCGATCGTGGCCTCGAGTTCAGCGAGGTCGGGGGTGACCGCCATCGCCTTTCAGCTCCGGGAGGTCAGTTGCCCGCTTAGCGCCTTTTCGATCAGCTTGCGGGTGTTCTCGATGCCGTAAAGAGCGGCGAACGAGCCGAAGCGGGGGCCGCGTTCCTGGCCGATCAGCACCTGATAGAGCATCTGGAAGAAGGCGCCGGACACGCCCGGGCCACCATTGGGGCCGAGGCGCTTGTGGTCCTGATAGCGTTCGATCTCGCGCGCCACATCGAGTGCAGCGTTCTGGATCGCCTCTCCACCCGCATCAGCGGGGAGTTTCGAAAGGCTATCGGAGAGGTCTTCGAGTGCCTTGCGCTCGACATCGTCGGGCGCGCGATAGGTCTTTTCAACGAAATCCTCGAAATAGCGCATGGCGTAGCCCACCAGCGCATCGAGATGGGGATGGGTCTCGGGCGTCACGCCGGGGGCGTAGGCTGAAATGTAACCCCACATAACCTCGCGACTTTCGGGGTTTGACGCTGTGGCGAGATTGAGCAGCAGGGCAAAGCTCACCGGCATATCGTATGCCGGCGGCATGGTGGAATGAATATGGAAGGTCGGGTTTTCCAGAAGCTGGCCGGCATCTTCGGCCTGCGCCTTGGCGGCGAAGGTGAAATACTCATCCACCGCCTTGGGGATGACATCGAAATAGAGCCGCTTGGCCGTTCTTGGCTTTTGGAACATGAACAGCGAGAGGCTTTCCGAAGACGCGTAGGTCAGCCATTCGTCGATGGTGATGCCATTGCCCTTGGATTTGGAGATCTTCTGGCCCTCTTCGTCGAGGAACAGTTCGTAGACATAATGCTCGGGTGGGGTACCGCCGAGGATCGAGCATATCCTGTCATAGATCACCTGATTGGTCTGATGATCCTTGCCGAACATCTCGAAATCAATCCCGAGCGCGGCCCAGCGCATGCCGAAATCGGGCTTCCACTGCAGCTTTGCGTTGCCGCCCGTCACCGGAATGGTGACGTCGCGCCCGTCCTCGTCGGCGAAGGTTACCGTGCCGTCGTTGGCGTTGACTTCCTTCATGGGAACGTAAAGCACGCGGCCCGAAATCGGCGAAATGGGCAAGATGGGCGAATAGGTAGCCTGCCGCTCCGCGCCGAGCGTGGGAAGCATGACATCCATGATGTCGTCATAGCGTTCGAGCGCGCGCAGCAGCATCGTATCGAACTTTCCCGACTTGTAATAATCGGTGGCGCTGGCGAATTCGTAATCGAACCCAAAGGTGTCAAGGAACCGGCGCAGCATGGCATTGTTGTGTTCGCCGAAGCTGGGAAACTCATTGGTCCAGGGATCGGGCACGGCCGTCAGGGGCATCTGGAGATAGGGCTCCAGCGCTTCGCGCGACGGCACGTTGTCGGGGATCTTGCGCATGCCGTCCATATCGTCGGAAAAACAGATCAGCCGGGTCTTGATCGCATCGCCGGTCAGAAGCCGGAACGCGGTGCGCACCATTGTGGTGCGCATCACCTCTCCGAACGTGCCGATATGGGGCTTGCCCGAAGGGCCGTAGCCGGTCTCGAAGATCACCTCATCCTTGCCCAGTTTCTCGGCGCGGCGCACAACCTTTTTGGCTTCCTCAAACGGCCAGGCACGGGCGTTGGGGGCGGCAGCAATGGCCGAGGGATCGAGAGGGGGCAGGGTCTGGGACACTTGAGCCCATCCTTTAGTCAGACTGGGAGATTTCAGGCCGCGGTGTTGCACCAACCACTTCCAAAGGTCAATGCCGATGATCGAGAGCCCTTGCGCCACTGCGCTGCACTTTCTAGATTTGCGCGCGCCTCCAACCGAGCCCAGGTGATTTCATGCAGCTTTCCGCAACCGATGCCCTTGTCCATGTGATGGTGATGGCCGCGGTGTCCGACAAGGATGTGACCGATCGGGAAATGGACCGGTTCGCCGCGCTCATCAGCCGCTGGCCGGTGTTTGAAAATTTCGATATCGAGCGCCTGCCCGAAGTCGCCTCATCCTGCGTCGAGACTGTCAACAAGGCCGGGCTCGATGCCCTGCTCGACCAGATTGCCCAGACCCTTGAGCCAAGGCTACAGGAAACCGCCTACGCCATTGCCGTCGAGATCGTCACGGTCGATCTCAAGCTCAACCAGGAAGAATTGCGCATGCTGGAAATGATCCGCGATGCGTTCTCGATTGATCGGCTGACGACGGCGGCGATCGAAACGTCGGCACGGATCAGACATCGGCGGCTGTAATTGAGGGTCAATAGAAACTGACCGGGAACCAGCGCAGGTAGATCTCGTCGATCCTGCCCTCGCGCTGCAGCCGGGTCAGGGCCCAGTTGATGGCGACACGGACATTGTCCAGACCCGCCGGAACGGCCACCGCCAGTCCGGCTCCGAACAGGTCGGGGCGGAAATAGGCTTCGCCCGCAAAGGCGCAGCAATCGGGGTTTTCGTTAAGCCAGAACGAGGCGCGGGCGGCATCGCCGAAAAAGGCGTCGGCGTCGCCGGCTGCCACGGCATTTAGTGCTTCAAATTCGCTGTCATAGAAAGCGATTTCGGCGCGATCGAGCGTGCGTTCGACCAATTCGGCATGGGCCGAACCCTCGCGGGCCGCGACCTTGCCGACCATGGTGAGGGGATCGAAGTCGGGGGCGACCGGCTTTTGCATCACGAACCGTGCGGGCAATTGCAGGTAGATGCGTGAGAAATCGAAGCGCTCTCCAGCACTGCCGGCGATGTCGAGCCCGGCGATCAAGGCATCTCCCTGATTGTCGGCCAGCGCGTCCTGCACCCGGTTCCAGGGCCAGGCCTGAATGGTGCAGCGCGCTTCGAGCCGGGCGCAAATGGCATCGGCCAGATCGACATTGAAGCCGGCGAGCCGCCCTGCCGCGTCTGTATAGTTGAAGGGAGGAAAATCGGACGTAGTCAGGAAACGCAGGGCGGGAACCGCGACGGGGTCTATCGTGTCGTCGCGCGCGCCCGGATCGACGTGGACCGGCAGGTTCTGGCCGATAACACCGCCAGCCCCTCCGACAATAATGCAGGCGGCAAAAAGGACTGCCCGAAACACTGTCACCATAAATTCCAAGGTCTTGAACAAATTTGAACCTCGTTATGGCCGATTGCCAAAACAATTGGTAGGGTTGGGGCGACGATTGGGGGCATATGAACGTCGTGCGACCGTTTGACGATGTCGAACTCGCTGAGGCATTGGGCATGCAGCCGGGCTGGTCCCGGCGTGTGGTCGATGACGCACTTGACCGCGCCCGTCATATCGGCGCCGACCCCATAGAGGTTCTGGCCGCCCTGGACCAGAGCGATCGCGAAAAACCCTACCGGCAGGCTGCCGCCTTTCTGGGCGTGCCGCACAGCACCGACATAGCGCCTTTCCTCTCCCCGCTCGATGCCAATGCCAATGCCGATGTCGACCACCTCGGGGGCCTGCGTTCGGTCCGCGGGCATATCGAGGGAAACGAAGTGTTGTTCCTGTCACCAGGTCTTGGTCATCTGCGTGGCCTGGCGGAACGGATCGGCGATGACGAAAATCTGCGTCGGCGGCTGTGCATCGTTTCGCCTGCGACCCTGGACGCAGCAATCGCACAGACCAATCCCCAGCTTTTGGCAACCAATGCCCTCCAACGGCTGGCGCGCCGTTTTCCGTTCGCCAGCGCGCATCTCGATCTTCCGAGCGGGGTGCGGGCGGGCTTTGTCGCAGCCACGGCTGTGCTGGCCGCGGTTGCTGTGATGCCGGGTCTTCTCAGTTTGGCGCCTCTGCTTGCCGTGCTGGCGCTGGTGCTGGCTCTGCCCTCGGGCTTTCGGTTGTGGGCGGCCTTTACCTTTGAACGCAACGAGGCGTTGCGGCCCAAGAGCCTGCTCGATGACCGCGAGTTGCCGGTCTATACGGTGCTGGTGCCGATGCGCGACGAAGCGCATATGGTGCCCCAGATCGCATGTGCCATGCAGGCCCTCGACTACCCGGCCGAAAAACTCGACATCAAATTCGTTGTCGAAAGCGCCAGCCCGACCACCGTGAGCGCCGCGCGCGCCCAGCTGGGCGACACGCGCTTTTCGCTGATCGTCGTGCCGCGCTGCCGCCCCTATACCAAGCCCAAGGCCCTCAATTACGCACTACCACTGGCACGGGGCGAGCATGTTGTGGTTTTCGATGCCGAGGATCTTCCTCATCCGAGACAATTGCGAACCGCAGCCAGCCTTTTTGCCGAGGATCCGACGCTTGAATGCCTGCAGGGAGAACTGGTGATTGCCAACGCTTCGCGGAACTGGATCACGCGCATGTTCGCCGCCGAATATGCCGGCCATTTCGGCGTGCTGCTGCCGGCCATCGGGCGGGCCGGCTTTCCGGTTCCGCTGGGTGGGACGTCCAATCACTTCCGCACGACTACACTGAAAGATATTGGCGCCTGGGATGCATTCAATGTGACCGAGGACGCCGATTTGGGCATTCGGATGGCCCGGATGGGCCTGCGTGTTGAAAGCCTGGCAAGCGTGACTCTGGAAGAAGCGCCGGAAACCGTGGCAGGGTGGGTTCGCCAGCGCTCACGCTGGATCAAGGGGTGGATGCAGACCCTTCTGGTCCATTCGGCGCGTCCGGGAAAGCTATTGGCCGATCTGGGCTGGGCCAATCTCATCGCCTTTTACATCTTCGTGGGCGGCATGGTGCTCTCGCTGAGCGTACACGGGCTGTTTCTCATAGGCACCATTGCCCGCCTGCTCTACGACATACTTGTGGTCGGAACCCCCGATCTCTGGACAGTCGCGGGCCTGGGCACACTGCTGTTGGGGTATTCCGGCGCCATCGTCATCAGCGTCATCGGACTGGACAGGATCGGGCGCAAGGATATCGCGCCGTGGCTGGTTGCCCTGCCGGCCTACTGGGTCATGGCATGGTGTTCGGTGGTGATGGCGGGGTTCGATCTGGTCTTCCGTCCCTACCACTGGTCCAAGACCAGCCACAAAGGAATGGATGCTTCCCGACCGGACCCGGCACAGCACCCCACCGGCGCGGCGCATACGCAAACCTCCCAATAGCGGCTCACCCTCTCGCATGCTCACAATCGGGTGAGTGGTGCAAAGGGAGCGAGCAGCGTGAAAGCGTTTGGACCAGACAACCGGACGGCACCATCTGACCCCACATCGCCACCCCTGCCCCGCCGGGCCAGAACGCTGGCCACCGCAGCCTCAGTCGGTCTGGGTCTATCACTTCTTGTGCCCATTATAGAGATTATCGGCTGGCTGTCCGGGCTCACAGGGCTTTAGGGTCGCGGCATATTGCGTACTTCCCCCAAGGGCATGAACGCTCACACTCCCATCTGACTATCGGGCTTTGGCATCGTCGTCCGGCTTGATATTTCTCAAACATTTCCGCTGAGCTCAATGGTATGCCCACAGTCAAACTTGAATTCAATCGCGTTTGATTGTCGCCCAGAATTCGATAATCGTAAGTCATCGTTTATCTCGGGTAAGAATGAAGGGCCGATAAGCTGTTTTTTATTGGAGAAGAACCGCGAACGCCAGAACACCGGGTGAGCATTTCGGGTTATGTCCCGTGGCTCGTCATAATGTCGGTTGGGCTGCTGCTGACGGTCGCACTGCCAGTCGCGATCTTTTTTATCGTGGTGCCACTGCCCCTTCTGGCTGCCGGGGCTCTCTATCTTTTCGGCTTTGTCGCAGGAATACTGGTGATCAGCGGCGCCGAAAACCAGCCCACCCTGTGGATCGCCCGGCTCCTGCTGCCCCTGCCCGCTGCCGGGCTGGCCTGGTGGGGCCTGGCGGTAATGGGCCTTTAGACCACCGGTTACCGGTCCCCGCTTTGTCCCAACACGGTGCGGCGCAATCCAACCATCGCCGATTGAGCGGTACGGGCAAGCTTCCAAAGTGACGGGGTCTGCTTGATCTTGCGTTTCGCCGCGCGAGCTCCCCGCAGCAGGGGTGCAGCGCCATGGCCGAGCGCAGAGACCGGCAGCACGATGTCGAACACGGTCTGGCGGTGCGTCCAGTCGGTCTTGTAGTCGAAGTCGCCCAGCCCCATGTCCAAGCTCTTTATGCCGTTGGCCCGCAGTTGGTCGACCAGAAGCGACAGCGTCACCCCCATCAGCGAATAACGCGATGCATCGCCGTAATCTGTGGAGTTGATGTATTGCGAATAATGGGCGGGGCCATAGGTACCGATGCTGGTGGCAACGATCGTCTCACCGGCATAAAGGGCGTGCAGGCTGATGGCAGGCCGGTCCTGATCGAGCCCCTCGAGCGCCAATCGGCGGAAAAACTGCCTGAAGGCGGGGCGCTGGAAAATGTTCTCCACCCCCATCTGAACAAAACGGCGCCCACGCTGATCGAGGAACACTTCGAGTATGGTTTCGACTTCAGCCGGCGTTTTGGCGCGATGGAGCGTTACGGGCCCGAATCCTTCGTCGAGCCGGCGTTGGGAGCGACGGATATTGGTGCGTCGCTTGTGGGGCAAGGATTGCTCGATAAAGGGCGCGTCGCCCGGCTCGAGCGCATTGACGTAGAAATTGTCAGGGGCCGGATTTCCGCCGAGCCGAGCCAGTGGGTTAACATGCTCTCCGATTTCCGGGGCAACGCAATGGAAATTGACGATATCGGTTGGCAAGGTCGCCAGCGCCTCTCGCAGAGCCTTTGGTGTGAGCAAATGTGTCGATTGCGGGTCGAATACCGGCGCATCGCCGTTGGATATCGACATGCCGATGATCTGGGCGACGCGCAGCCCGAATTTGCTCACGATCTCGAAGGGGATCAGAGCGATGGGGCGGTCATGCTCAAGGATCGTAAGGACCGCGATATGGGCGTCCGGTGCAAAGCCTGCATCGAGATAGGCAGCGACCCAGTCGAAACGCTGATAGGGGCCATAGACCCCGTCCTGCTGCAAGCGGCGCCAGGCCGTCTCGGCCCTGGCAATGGAGTCATGGACCACCGCGCGCAGCGGCTGTCCCGCCGCCGCGAGTTCGCCGATATCTGTTATGGCTGCCATAGAGCGAAGTCGTCCCGTTGCCGTGTGTTTCTGCCACGTGGGCGTGGGACCGTCTTGGGCCAAAAATCTTGGGAAAGCCTGAACCGGGCGGCATAAAGCCCACCCAAACGCTGGAAAACCGGCGAAATGGTAAAGAGCGGATTACGGAAAACCGCGAAATGGCCCGGACATGCGCCCGGGCCTATTGAAGCGTGACTAAAGAACTTCGACCAGTTCGACGTCGAACACCAGATCCTTGCCCGCGAGCGGGTGATTGGCATCGACGGTGACGGCCTCTTCGGAGGTGTCGATGACTGTCAGAACCATGGTCTGGCCGTCATTGCCCGTGGCCTGGAGCCGGGCGCCCACCGAGGTATCGACCCCATCGGGAATCTGCGTCCGCGGAACGCTTTGCACGCCTTCAGGGCGGTGAGCGCCATAGGCTGCATCGGCAGGAATGGTTACAGTTTCCTTGGCACCCACGCTCATGCCCTGGACCTGCTCTTCGAGGCCCTTGATGATCTGGCCGGAGCCAAGCTCAAATTCGAGAGGGTCACGGCCATCTGAAGAATCGAACTGGGTGCCGTCGGTGAGCCGTCCGGTATAATGGATGCGCACAGTATCCCCGTGCTTTGCCTGGGTCATGCTGTGTCCTTTTCATTTGTGTTTGCTCAGGACCCGTCGCCGCGTGCTCTCAAGGCGGCCTCAGGACAGGTCCAGCGAAGGCCCGCCGGGACGTACCCTGCGAACCACGGTCCCCAATGTAGGGATGGGGAACGAGATGTAAACCACGGGCCGGCTTTTGTTCGTCGGCTAATATTTGGCCGTGGCATCGGAAGCAGGAAAGGTCTCGTCAACGGCTTCATCGACGTCGTCCCAGCCCGACCTGTCATCGCGGGTGGATTCGGCGCCGGCGTCGCGGACCTGCTGAACGGCCCTGCCGGACCCCGGAAGCTTGCGTTCCTTGAAAGCGGGCGCGCGATCTCGCGTTTTGTCCTTCATGGTCCTGCTCCTTTTTTCGGGCCAACGCCCGGTCTTCTCCCTTCAATAACTGATGACACCCCTTGGAAGTTGCAGGGAACCCACGCTGCCAAAAGCGGTTGCGAAAGGGATGACAGCGCCAAAGGACACAATGATGGCTGGCAAGAGTCCTCCGAGAACAGCAGATGCCCTGCGTGATGCAATCGATTCAGGGAAAACCGGCGAAAAGACAGAGTGGCCGGACCCTGCCGCCGCACCACTGGGAACTGACGCCGAGGCAGCAGGCAGACCGCCCGATGCAGAGACGGTGGCCATGGCCACACCACGGCACACTCTTTCCACGCGGCTGGCGCGCTTTCCCGCTTCGGTATTGATCTATGTTGGCCTTGCCATCGGATTGTTGTTTATCGGGCTGGCGGTCGGCCTTTGGGCGATGGGACCGGGTACATCATAAGACAGTCCTATTGAGACCATGCCCATGTCCCAGCACCGAGCAAGGGTGCGGCGGCCTCAAGCGACAGCCGGCTGCGCGAGAAGCTTAGCGGCGTGCGCAGGCCGGGGATGGCCTGGGGGGCAATCTCTAAGCCCCGCGCTACAATCTGGGGTTCGGAAAGGGCTTCGGCGACCGTGTTGATCGGCCCGCAGGGCACGCCGGCCATTTCGAGAGCTGCTATCAGGTCCGCCTTGATCCACAGGCCAGTCGCTTCGGTCAGCAGACCGACGACAGTGTTGCGATTGGTTACACGGTCGGAATTGGTCATCGCGCGGGGATCGGTCGAGAGTGCGGGGAGATTGAGGGTGGCGCACAGGGAACGAAATTGCCTGTCATTGCCGCAGGCGATGATGACGTGTCCATCTCGGACCGGGAACACCTGATAGGGGACGATGTTGGGGTGAGTGTTGCCCATGCGGGATGGGCTGGTACCCGAGATCAGATAATTCATCGCCTGATTGGCCAGAACCGCCACACCGACATCGAGGAGGGAAAGATCAATGTGCTGGCCCCTGCCCGAGCGCTGGCGCTCGGCCAGTGCCGCCTGCACGCCGATCACGCCGTAAAGACCGGTGAAGACGTCGATCCAAGCCACCCCCACTTTTTGCGGCTCACCCGCCGGATCGCCGGTCAGATCCATGACCCCGCTCATGCCTTGAATGAGAAAATCATAGCCGGGCTGGCTGGCGCGCGGGCCGGTCTGGCCAAAGCCTGTGATCGAAACATAAACGAGACGGGGATTGATGGCGGCCAGTGTAGGATAATCGAGGCCGTAGCGCGCGAGCCCGCCGAGTTTGAAATTTTCGACCAACACATCGGCGCCGGCAATCAGTGCCTTGAGCCGTTCAAGGTCAGCGGGATCGCGGAAATCGCACACGACCGAGCGTTTCGAGCGGTTGGCGGCGTGAAAATAGGCGGCAACCTTTTCTGTGCCACCCCTGCCGTCGTCGCGTTCGATGAAGGGCGGTCCCCAGCGGCGGGTGTCGTCACCTTCGGGGCTTTCGACCTTGATGACTTCGGCGCCGAGGTCCGCCAGCGTCTGGCCCAGCCATGGGCCGGCGAGAATCCGTGCGAGTTCGACCACGCGCAGACCGGTCAGCGGCGCTTCGGCCTGCATCAGAAAAACGCCTGCAGCCCGGTCTGCGCGCGCCCAAGGATGAGCGCATGGACATCGTGGGTGCCCTCGTAGGTGTTTACCGTTTCGAGGTTCTGGGCGTGCCGCATGATCTGATATTCAATCTGGATGCCATTGCCACCGTGCATGTCGCGGGACTGGCGCGCGATATCGAGCGCCTTGCCGCAATTGTTGCGTTTGACGATCGAAATCATTTCGGGCGCGAACCGGCCCTCGTCCATCAGCCGCCCAACCCGCAAGGATGCCTGCAGCCCAAGAGCGATTTCGGTCTGCATGTCGGCAAGCTTTTTCTGGAAAAGCTGGGTCGCGGCCAGGGGCCGGTCGAACTGCCTGCGGTCGAGGCCATATTGGCGCGCCCGGTGCCAGCAATCCTCCGCCGCACCCATGGTGCCCCAGGAAATGCCGTATCGCGCCCGGTTTAGGCAGCCGAACGGCCCGCTCATGCCCTCGACATCGGGGAGCAGCGCTTCGTCGCCAACTTCGACCCCATCCATGACGATCTCACCGGTCACCGACGCGCGCAGGGAAAGCTTTCCGCCAATCTTGGGGGCAGACAGACCCTTCATGCCGCCTTCTAGCACAAATCCGCGTACCTTGCCCCCGTGCGCGGCACTTTTTGCCCAGACAATGAAGACGTTGGCGATGGGGGAATTTGAAATCCAGGTCTTTGAACCATGCAGACGGTAGCCGCCATCGATCTTTTCAGAGCGGGTCTTCATGCCTCCGGGATCAGACCCAGCGTCAGGTTCGGTCAGACCGAAACAGCCGATCCATTCGCCACAGGCCAGCTTGGGCAGGTATTTTTTCTTTTGGTCTTCGGAGCCATAGGCAAGGATCGGATACATTACCAGCGAGGACTGTACGCTCATCATCGAGCGATAGCCGGAATCGACGCGCTCGATCTCGCGCGCGATCAAGCCGTAGGCAACATAGGACGCTCCCAGCCCGCCATACTCTTCAGGTACCGTGGCGCCCAGAAGTCCCGCCGCACCGAAATCGGCAAAAATGGTCGGGTCGACCCGTTCTTCGAGGTAATCATTGGCGATGCGGGGTGCCAGCTTGTCGGCGGCGAACGCGGCCGCCGAGTCGCGGATCATGCGCTCTTCGGCCGAAAGCTGGTCTTCGAGCAGGAACGGATCGGACCAATTGAAGCCGTTGCGGGCAAGGGGTTCGGCCATGATTTCTCCATGGGACTATATGGGTTTTGATCATTATAGGGCTGGACCGAACCTGGAAATAATCCTATTCGATGGAAAGTTGATGCATAAAGCGCATAAATAATGAGCCGCCAACGCCGCTATCTTCCCTCAATCGGACAACTGGCCGCTTTCGAGGCCGTGCAGCGCACGGGATCGACAATTGCCGCCGCAAAGACGCTCGATCTTTCGCAGGGAACGGTATCGCGTCTTGTCGCCTCGCTCGAAGCGCAACTGGGCCGCCCCCTGTTTTTACGCCAGAGCAAGCGACTGGTGCCCACGCCGGCCGGCATCGACTACGCAAGAGATATCGCGGCGGCGCTCGATGCCATCGAGCGCGCTTCGATGCGAACCGCTGCCGATCTGGGTGGGGGCGCCCTGTCGTTGGCGGTCTTGCCTGCCTTCGGCACGCGCTGGCTGGCGCCGCGGCTGGGCGATTTTCTTGCAGCACATCCGGGCGTCACGATCAATCTTTCCACCCGTATTCGGCCGGTCGATTTCACTGCCGAACGGTTCGATGCAATGATCTATTTTGGCAATGGGGAGGCGCCCGACGCGGTGCACATGCGGCTGTTCGACGAGCGCGTCACGGCCTGCCTCGCGCCGCGCCTGCTTGCCGACCACCCGATCGGCACCCCCGGCGATCTGGCCGGCCTGCAGCTTTTCCAGCTCGAAACCCGGCCCAGAGCATGGGATGCATGGTTTGCCGGGCAAGGAGCAATGCCCTTACCCGTTTCGGGCATGATGTTTGACCAGTTCGCCCTGATGATCGAAGCGGCCATTGCCGGTCTGGGGGTGGCATTGCTGCCCCACTACATTGCGCAAAGCGAGATCGCGACGGGCCGGCTAAGCCCGGTGCTCGAACCAGCTGTCGCGGGCACCGGCTCTTACTGGCTGGCCTGCCCCCCGGCCCGCGCATCCTACCGCCCCCTCGTCGCGCTGCGAGACTGGCTGGCAGCCGAGGTGCCCTAGCACCTCGGGATGGCATGGTCGCCGCGCCTGCCCTTCAAACGCGCTACGACCTTCCCATGGCAAAGCCGTTCTCAAACCGGTTGGCATTTTGCGGTTCAGAGGCAAGCAATCTTGCCGCCTTAAGCGCTGCCGTTCTCCTTGGACTGCAACGCGGAAATGATCTCCTTGTTGGTGATTGCACCAACGGGTTCGCCCGCCTCAGTGACCCCGATTACCGAGGCCCCCTGGGATAGGGAATCGATGACCTCGGAAACCGGTGTCTCGAAATCGACTTGCGTGTCCGAATTCTCCGACAGAGCCGTGGTCATGACGTCGCCGGCCCGAAGGACGTTGAGGGGGTTCATGTGAGCGACGAAGTCCTCAACATATTCATTGGCCGGATTGGCAATGATTTCCTGGGGCGTGCCGCACTGGATAATCCGACCGCCTTCCATGATGGCGATGCGATTGCCGAGTTTGAAGGCCTCGTCGAGATCGTGGGAAACGAAAATGATGGTCCGCTTGAGCTTTTCCTGCAGCCCAAGCAATTCGTCCTGAAGCCGCGCGCGGATCAACGGATCGAGTGCTGAAAACGGCTCGTCCATCAAGAGGATCGGCGCCTTGGTGGCAAAGGCGCGGGCCAGCCCGACACGCTGCTGCATGCCGCCTGAAAGCTCGCTCACCTTGTTGTCGGCCCAGTCCGATAAGCCCACGAGTTCGAGCTCTTCGCGGACCTTGTCCTCACGCTCGGCCTTGCCCATGCCGCCCAGTTCGAGCCCGAGCGCCACATTGTCGAGCACGTTGCGCCAAGGCAGCAGGCCGAACTGCTGGAACACCATGGCCACGCATTCGCGGCGCAGTTTCAGCAACTCGTCGCGGCTGCAATTGGCCGGATCAACCGACCAATCGCCACTCCTCACCGTCACATTGCCGCGCACCACGGGGTTAAGCCCGTTAACCGCGCGCAACAGCGTGGACTTGCCGGACCCCGAAAGGCCCATGAGCACGACGATCTCGCCCTCTTCCACTTCGAGTGAGCAATCGTGGACGCCGAGAACCTGATTGGTTTCCTGCTGGATATCGGGCCTGCTCATGCCCTGGTCCATCAGCGGCAGCGCCGTTTCGGGCTTGTCGCCGAAGACGATATTGACCTTGTCGAAAATGACGGCCTTGCTCATTGCTTGTTGTCCTGTCCGATCCGCAGCATGCGATCGAGAATGATCGCCACGACCACGATGATAAAGCCGCTCTCAAAGCCCAGCGCCGGGTTGACCTGATTGAGTGCGCGCACCACCGGCACACCAAGGCCATCGGCACCGACCAGCGCGGCCACCACCACCATGGACAGCGAGAGCATGATGGTCTGGTTGAGCCCCGCCATGATCTGGGGCAGCGCGTACGGTAGTTCGACCTTTATAAGCTTCTGTCCGCCAGTGCCGCCAAACGCTTCGGCCGCCTCGAGCAACGGGGTCGGGGTCGAGGAGACACCCAGATAGGTCAGCCGGATAGGGGCGGGCAAAACAAAGATGACAGTTGCAAACAGGCCCGGCACCATGCCGATGCCAAAAAACACGATGGCGGGGATGAGATAAACGAAGGGAGGCAGCGTCTGCATCAGATCGAGAATTGGCTGTAGCACCCGGTAGAGCCCCGGACGATGCGCGGCGGCAATCCCGATCGGCACGCCCACGGCCATGCACACGATACACGCGCTCAGGACCAGGGTCAGGCTCTCGGTCATTTCCTCCCAATAGCCCTGGTTGAGCACGAAGAGAAAGCCGAGCGCGACGAGCAGGCACGTCTTCCAGTTGCGCTGCAACACCCAGGTCAGGCCCACGAAAAGCGCGCCGATGACGAGGGGATGGGGCGTCTGCAACAGCCACAGAAGCGCTTCGATCAGCCACTCGGCGCCCTCGGCCAGCCCGTCGATGACCCCGGAGAGATTGTCCCGAATCCAGTTGAAGAAATTGCTTGCCCAGGCTCCGACAGGAATCTTGTTCTCAGTCAGCCATTCCAATGGCTTGTCCCCGCAATAATTGTAAAATCAGATAACCGGCCCGGCTGGTTGAGCCGGGCCGTCTCGTGCGCCGGCCTTAAAGGTCGAGCGCTTCGCGCACCGCGGCCTCGGCATCGCCACCGTCGACGGTGGTCACGCCATCGAGCCAGCTCAGCGCCAGGTCGGGATTGTTCTGCATCCACTCCATGGTGGCCGCGTCAGGATCCATGCCCTCGTCGAGGATCATCCCCATGATCTGGTTTTCCATAGGCAGCGTGAAGCTGAGGTTTTCAAGGAAGGTGCCAAGGTTCGGGCATTCTTCGACAAATCCAGTGCGGGTGACGGTATAGACGTTGCCCTCGCCGCCGAAGAACTCTTCACCGCCCTCGACATAGCTCATGTCGAAATTGGAATTCATCGGGTGCGGCTCCCAGCCAAGGAACACGATGTCCTCGTCACGCTCGACGGCCCTCCCGACCTCCAGGAGCATGCCCTGTTCGGAGCTTTCGCGAACTTCGAAATCGCCAAGACCGTGGGCGCCTTCCTCGATCAGGCCAACCAGATAGGTGTTGGCTTCATTGCCCGGCTCGATGCCGTAGATCGTCGAATCGAGCTCTTCAGCAAAATCTGCGATGTCGTCATAGGTCTGCAGGCCCTTTTCATAGGTGTAGGTGGGGACTGCCAGATTGTATTTCGTGCCCTCGAGATTGGCCGACACGGATTCGATTTCACCGCTGTCGAGATAGGGCTGGATAGCGGCCTGCTGGCTGGGCATCCAGTTGCCCAGAAACACGTCGACGTCGTCGCTCTCGAGCGAAGCAAAGGTTACCGGAACCGAGAGAACGCGGACGTTGACGTCATATCCAAGCGCTTCGAGCACCTGCTTTGTGGCCGAGGTCGTGGTGGTGATGTCGGTCCAGCCGACATCCGAAAACGAGACCGATGTGCACTGAGCCTGAGCGAACGCAGCGCTCGAGACCAGCGAAAGCGCGAGCGCGCTGGTCAGCGTAGCGGCGTGTTTGATCATTACCATCTCCTTGGTGATGCGGTGTGAAATTGTTGATTGACTGGTCAATCAAAAACAAAATATGAGGAGATGTAAACCCAGTTTCTGATATCGGTGGAAAATATGGCCAGCAAAGGCATGCCGATCCTGCGCCGAAAGGCTTTGATTTCGGCAACGATTGCCGAGATTGGAGAGGCCGGAACGCTCGACGTTACTGTAAGCCAGATTGCAAAACGTGCAGGAATGTCTTCGGCCCTGGCGCACCATTACTTTGGTTCGAAGGATAAGATCTTTCTCGCCGCCATGCGCCATGTATTGGAAACTTTCCGCCTTTCGGTCTCCCAGCGTCTGAAATCCGCAAAAAATCCCCAGGAGCGGATCGATGCCATCATCGATGCGAGTTTCGAGGAGAGCCAGTTCGAGCGCGAGATCGTCGCGGCCTGGCTGGCCTTTTACGTGCGCGCCCTGCAATCGAAGGACACCCGCCGCCTGCTGCAGGTCTATGCGCGCCGGCTGCATTCGAACCTGGTTTTCAACCTCCGCCAACTGTTCGACGATGCGACCGCGCAGGCGGTAGCGCAGGGTCTGGCCTCCCTGATCGACGGCTTTTATATCCGCCACGCGCTCCAGGACGAGGTTCCGGACCGTGGCGCCACCCGCGACATGGTCCGGGACTATCTCGACCTCTGGCTCGAACGGAAAGGACGCACTTGACGGCCCGCCCCAACATCCTCGTTCTCATGGTCGACCAGCTCAACGGGACCCTGTTTCCCGACGGCCCGGCCGACTGGTTGCACACGCCCAATCTCAAGGCGCTTGCCCAGCGCTCGGTGCGGTTTGCCAACACCTATACCGCGTCGCCTTTGTGCGCACCGGGCCGGGCGAGCTACATGTCGGGGCAGTTGCCGCGCGGCACGCGCGTTTACGACAACGCAGCCGAGTTCGCGTCCGACATCCCCACCTACGCCCATCACCTGCGGCGCGCCGGGTACCGCACGGCGCTCTCGGGCAAGATGCATTTTGTCGGCCCCGACCAGCTTCATGGCTTTGAGGAGCGGTTGACCACCGACATCTACCCCGCCGATTTCGGCTGGACGCCCGATTACCGTAAGCCCGGTGAGCGTATTGACTGGTGGTATCACAACATGGGCTCGGTCACTGGCGCCGGGGTGGCCGAAATCTCCAACCAACTCGAATATGACGACGATGTTGCCTTTCAGGCCGTCGCCAAGCTCTACGACAATGCGCGGGGCAATGACGATCGTCCCTGGATGCTGACCGCCAGCTTTACGCATCCGCACGACCCCTATGTCGCCCGCCGCAAATACTGGGATTTGTACGAGGATTGTGCGCATCTTGATCCCGAGGTGCCCGCCATTCCCTATGACGACCTCGATCCGCATTCGCAGCGGATCTTTGATGCCAATGATTGGCGCTCCTTCGACATCGGGACCAACGATATCCGCAAGTCGCGCCGCGCTTACTACGCCAACATCTCCTACCTCGACGACAAGATCGGCGACATTCTTGAGGTGCTGGACGCGACCGGCCAGACCGACAACACCATCATCGTCTTCGTCTCCGACCATGGCGACATGCTTGGCGAAAAGGGCTTGTGGTTCAAGATGAGCTTTTTCGAAGACTCCGCGCGTGTCCCGCTGATGGTCGCGGCACCGGGCCTTGAACCCCGCCGCGTCGATACGCCTGTCTCCACCCTCGACGTCACCCCGACCTTAGCCGATCTCGTCGGTATCGAACTGGGCGAAGTGACCCCGTGGACCGACGGCGAAACGCTCATGCCACTGGCGCGGGGCGGCGCCCGCACGACCCCGGTCCGCATGGAATACGCTGCAGAGGCATCCTATGCCCCGCTCGTCGGCATCGTCGAGGGCCGCTGGAAATTCATAAGCTGCGTGCTCGATCCCGATCTGCTGTTCGACCTCGAAACCGACCCGCACGAGCTCACCAATCTTGCGTCAGACCCCCGGCACGCGGAAACCTTGGCGCACCTGAAATCCATGGCGTCCAAATTCTGGGACCTCCAAGCCTTCGACGCCGAGATCCGCCAGAGCCAGGCGCGGCGGCATGTTGTCTATGACGCGCTGCGCAACGGCACATACTTCCCATGGGATTTCGAACCGCTCCAGCGCGCTTCGGAGCGCTACATGCGCAATCACATGGACCTCAACCATCTCGAAGACTCCAAACGCTTTCCCCGAGGCGAACAATGATCAACGCTCAGCCCAAAGCCAGCCATTTTATCGACGGCGCCTATGTCGAAGACACCGCCGGCCGGCCCATCGACTGCATCTTTCCGGCGACCGGCGAGGTGATCGCCACGCTCCATTCGGCAACGCCCGCCATCATCGACAAGGCGCTCGAGTCCGCCCATCGCGCCCAAAAGCAATGGGCTGCCCTTCCGCCCGTGGCGCGCGGCCGCGTCCTGCGCCGCGCCGCCGACATCATCATGGCGCGCAATCAGGAGCTGAGCGAACTCGAAACCCTCGACACCGGCAAGCCGATCCAGGAAACCCTCGTCGCCGATGCCACCTCGGGCGCCGAAGCTCTGGAGTTTTTCGGTGGCATCGCACCGACGATCAACGGTGAAGCCATCCCTCTGGGCGATGATTTCGCCTATACCCGCCGCGAGCCGCTCGGCGTGTGCGTGGGCATTGGGGCGTGGAACTATCCCACCCAGATCGCCGCCTGGAAGGCCGCCCCCGCACTGGCCTGCGGCAATGCCATGGTGTTCAAACCCTCCGAACTCACCCCGCTGTGTGCGCTGAAGCTGGCCGAAATCTTCGTCGAAGCCGGCGCGCCCGCGGGCCTGTTCAACGTCATCCAGGGCTATGGCGATGTCGGCGCGGCTCTCGCCACTGACCCGCGCACCGCCAAGGTGTCGCTCACCGGCTCGGTCCCCACCGGACGCAAAGTTTATGCAGCAGCCGCCGAAGGCATACGCCACGTAACGATGGAGCTGGGCGGCAAGTCGCCCCTCATCGTCTTCGAGGATGCCGATATCGAAAACGCCGTCAGCGCGTCCATCAACGCCAATTTCTATTCCAGCGGCCAGATCTGCTCGAACGGCACGCGCGTATTTGTCCATGAGGCGGTTCACGACCAGTTCGTGGCCCGCCTTACCGAACGCACTGCCAGGGCGGTGATCGGGGATCCGCGAGACGAAGCGACTCAGATCGGACCTCTCGTCTCCGCCGCCCAGCGCGACAAGGTTCTCTCTTATATCGAGATCGGCAAGGCTGAAGGCGCGCGCCTCGAATTCGGCGGCACCGTGCCGCGCGACTTCGCCGCCGCCGGGTTCTATGTCGAACCGACCCTCTTCACCGGCGTCACCGACGACATGCGCATCGCGCGCGAGGAGATTTTCGGGCCTGTCCTGTCGGTCCTCTCGTTTGCCGACAAAGACGAAGTGATCGCACGCGCCAATGGCAGCGATTTCGGTCTGGCGGCAGGTGTGTTCACAAAAGACATCACCCGCGCCCATCGTACCGTCGCCGCGCTCGAAGCGGGAACGTGCTGGATCAACACCTACAATCTCACGCCGGTGGAAATGCCCTTTGGCGGCGTCAAACATTCAGGCGTGGGCCGCGAAAACGCGCGCGCGGCTATCGAGCACTATTCGCAGGTCAAGTCGGTCTATGTCGCCATGGGCGACGTCGAAGCCGCGTTCTGAGGGGGCCGGACATGCGTGCAGATTTCGTCATTATCGGCTCGGGCTCGGCCGGTTCGGCCATGGCACACCGCCTCAGCGAGGACGGCCGACACAAGGTCATCGTGCTCGAATATGGCGGCACCGACATCGGCCCGCTCATCCAGATGCCCGGCGCCTTGAGTTACCCCATGAGCATGTCGCGCTACGACTGGGGGTTCAAATCCGAACCCGAGCCCGGCCTGGGTGGACGCCGGCTGGCGACGCCGCGTGGCAAGGTGATCGGCGGTTCGTCCTCGATCAACGGCATGGTCTATGTGCGCGGCCATGCACGCGATTTCGACCATTGGGCCGAAGCCGGAGCAGCCGGCTGGAGCTTTGCCGATGTACTGCCCTACTTCAAGCGCATGGAGCATTGGCATTCGGGGGGGCACGGCGGCGATCCCGACTGGCGCGGCAAGGACGGACCGCTCCACGTCACGCGCGGCCGGCGCGACAATCCCCTGTTCAAAACCTTCGTCGAAGCCGGAAAGCAGGCCGGGTTCGAAACAACCGACGACTATAACGGGCAAAAGCAGGAAGGCTTCGGCCCCATGGAACAGACGGTCTGGAAAGGCCGACGCTGGTCCGCGGCCAATGCTTACCTCAAACCCGCCCTCAAGCGCGACAATCTCGAACTCGTGCGCTGCTTTGCCCGCAAGGTAGTGATCGAGAATGGCCGCGCCGTTGGCGTCGAGATCGAGCGGGGCGGCAAGATCGAGACTGTCTTTGCCGACCGGGAGGTGATCGTTTCCGCTTCGGCCATCAACTCGCCCAAACTGCTCATGCTTTCCGGCATCGGCCCCTCCGCCCATCTCAACCAGCATGGCATCGATGTGGTTGCCGATCGGCCCGGCGTCGGCCAGAACCTGCAGGACCACCTCGAACTCTATATCCAACAGGCCTGCACTCAGCCCATAACGCTCTTCAAGCACTGGAACCTGCTGGGCAAGGCGCTTGTCGGCGCGCAATGGCTGTTCTTCAAGACTGGCCCCGGTGCCTCCAACCAGTTCGAAAGTGCTGCCTTCGTGCGTTCACGGGCCGGCGTCGAATACCCCGATATCCAGTACCATTTCCTACCCATCGCCGTGCGCTATGACGGCCAGGCTGCCGCCGAAGGACACGGGTTTCAGGCTCATGTCGGGCCGATGCGCTCGAAATCGCGAGGCTCTGTGACGCTCAACTCGTCCGATCCGGGCGAGGCCCCAAAAATCTTTTTTAACTACATGTCCGATCCCCAGGATTGGGCGGATTTCCGGCACTGCATCCGGCTGACCCGCGAGATTTTCGCTCAGCCCGCCTTCGATCCCTATCGCGGCAAGGAAATTTTGCCGGGCGAAGCCGTGCAGTCCGATGAAGCGCTGGACGCCCATATCCGTGATCATGCCGAAAGCGCCTACCACCCCTGCGGCACCTGCAGGATGGGCCAGGCCGACGATCCCATGGCCGTGGTCGATCCGCACTGCAAGGTGATCGGAGTCGAAGGCCTGCGTGTCGCCGATTCCTCGGTCTTTCCGCGCATCACCAACGGCAATCTCAACGCACCCTCGATCATGGTTGGCGAAAAAGCGTCCGACCATATTCTGGGCAAGCCCGCGCTTGCGCCGGAAAATGGTGAGCCATGGATCAGTCCGCTTTGGGACGAGAGTGACAGGTAAGAGACTTATCGATCAAAGCCGGAAATTTCCGCCGGTGTTATCCAGATTGCCCGCCGGAACCCTTGAGCAGGCGGCGTTTCTCAAAGACTGCGCCGAAAATCCAAGATCGGCCTACGAAGACTGGAGCGGGTGAAGGGAATCGAACCCTCGTCGTAAGCTTGGGAAGCTTCTGCTCTACCATTGAGCTACACCCGCACGCGTCGGCGCTGATCGAGCGCTTGTGTGCTGCAAATCGGGACAATCGTCAAGGCAGATACGCTGGCCACTTCAGTGCCGGCTCCGATCTCCCAAAAAGTTTACCTTGGCGTTTTTCCAGTCATTTTAACGCCTCTCGCTGCAATCCGATGAGCGATCTGATGATCTCGCAACGGCAATTGCGGCAAAAAATCGGCGCCGCGCTGTTGATATCGCGCTCTTGGGGGCCTATTGTCTTGATCAACATTCAATCTCTGCACGATGACCGGCCAGCCTTGATGTCGATTCTGGCCCGGTGTCTTTTTGTGTTCAACAGCTAAAGTGCGAATACAAAACGATATTTACAGTCTTCGCGTGCAAATTTTCAACAAGGAGACACATGGCAGTCAAATTATCGGTACGAAACGTCTTCAAGGTCTTCGGTGAAAAAACCGACGCCGCTCTCGAACTGCTCGAGAAAGGCAAC
>CENV01051492.1_pt1 | contig 26589 bp, 27 predicted proteins | sample 530231 | NCBI WGS metagenome assembly CENV01 (sample SAMEA2619815, study PRJEB7988) | marine metagenome | biome: marine biome (ENVO:00000447); feature: surface water layer (ENVO:00002042); material: "saline water (ENVO:00002010), including plankton (ENVO:xxxxxxxx)" | depth 5 m | reverse complement strand
CGGCTGGTACGCTTTTGTCATTGCGGGGGCGGCCTTGTGCCTGAACCTTATCGGTTATTTGGTAGCGATGACCTCACGACTACTAACCAATGATTGTAAGGAGGTGATTACATATCTCTTCACCGTAAGCAAAAAGGAATTCAGCATCGCCGCGGCTTTCGTGGCCGCATCGGGCCTGCCATCAGAAATAGCTATCCCCTCCGCTTTTTTTGCCGTGATTCAAATGATCACCTCACCTATTGCGGCCAAGATCATCGCACGAAGCTAGGCACTTTCATATACAACCAAAGGACTTCGACGTCGATCCATGTTTCCCACAAGACCAAATGCTGTTGACCTCCAGCACTGTTTAATCAACCGAATCATCGATGATGCCGATTGAATCTACTTCATTGAAAGTCAATATCGCTAATTCCAGAAAGAATTCCGCAACTTCGAACCTTGCGGTCATCGTTGCAACTCTTTCTTAGTGAAATGAGCTGTTCCTCGAGCGCCAACATAGCGATGATCCGTGATCGCAACCGGGAGACATGCTCGTCCAGCAAGACGTTAACGACAGCGCAAGACTGATGTGGGTCGCTCTGGCACTTCTGAAGTTCGGAAATCTCAGACAGTGAAAGGTCCAGAATTCTGCAGTGACGAACGAAGGTCAGCTGCTCAGCATGTTGGTCGGTATAAATGCGATAACCATTTTCCTGCCTATCAGGCGACGGCAACAGACCTTGCCGTTCATAGAATCGTATTGTCTGAGGGTCGACCCCTACTGAGCGCGCCAACTGACTAATGAGCATTCGACTTCTCCTCTAGATATCCTTCGCCCTATTGACCTTATAGCGACTATATGGTTTTGAATAGCCTTATTATATTTTCTGATCGGAATCGTGTCATGAGCCAATCGGTTGACAGGCCCTCTGGCCGTAGTGCAACACCCCAGTCGAGCAACGATGGTGCTGGCGGCCGCACAACATCAGGAACACGGATCAGCACTTATACAGTGCCCAAGATGGACTGCCCGTCAGAAGAACGAATGATCCGCTTGGCTTTGAGCGGCTTTGAAGAGGTTCGCGCGCTGACCTTTGACCTATCGAACCGCCGATTGGAGGTCATACATCATGGCGAGGCTGACCCTATCACTGAAAAGCTGACCACCCTAGGGCTAGGAGCCTCGCTCCAGAGCACCACGGCTATCAATTCCGAAGCCGCCAAGACCGCCGGATCTTCGACCCTCTCCGCGGAGCAGGAATCCGGCAGTCTGCGTTGGCTGCTGAGCATCAATGCTCTCTTGTTCGTGGTGGAGATGACTGCCGGCTTGATCGCCCAATCCACCGGACTGCTCGGAGAATCGCTGGACAATTTTGCCGATGCGGCAGTATACGCAATAGCCCTTTATGCGGTTGGGCGTGGGGTGAAAATGCAAGTGCGCGCCGCCCACATTGCTGGTGTACTCCAGCTGATTCTAGCCATAGGCGTACTTGCGGAAGTGATGAGACGCTTTGCATTTGGGAGTGAACCTGAATCGCTGGTTATGATGGCTATCGCGTTCGTCGCAATGATTGCCAATATCAGCTGCCTTCTTCTCATATCCAAACATCGAGAGGGCGGGGCGCATATGAAAGCGAGCTGGATCTTCTCCGCCAATGACGTGGTCGTTAACATGGGAGTCATTACCGCCGGCGCCTTGGTCGCGTGGACCGGATCTAATTACCCGGACCTAATTATCGGCACGATCACGGGTGTGATTGTGCTGAACGGTGCCAGGCGGATTCTGGCGCTTAAGAGCTAGCACCGTTCGGCGCGGCTCGGCGAGAATGGCTTGAGGGTGCCGAGCGCTGTCGGCCCCGCTCACTCCGTATCGTCACGGCCTATTCTCAAGCCCGCGGCATGAGTGCAACCTCGCAACCTCAGCACCGACCAGAGCATCCCGCCGAGCCCAATAAGAGGGGCCAAATAGACAGCGCGGTCAGTGTACATATTCATGGCCAGACTGGTGAAAAACATCAACGAGAAAATGACGAGGAACGCACAAAGCGCCTTTTTTTGCATGAATACTCCAACATTATGCGCATGTTACCGCTACGTTATGTCAGCCGCGGCGCTCCCAGCTCAATCCATTTCCGGTCACCGACTACGGCGATACGGCCAAAATCTATTCAGCGAGCGATGTCCATCTTGAAATCTCCATGCATGGCGTACAAGTCCTCTTAACCTTCGAAATCAACCAGGTCATGAACCAAACCGGGCTTGCGAGCAACCGCAAACCGTTCCCGAAGCATAGCATACATGTGCTCTAAGTCGCTTCGAGACAACCTGCCACGGCATGCCAGGCAATGACACCACTGTGCTCCTCTAGGGCCCCGAAAACTGTGCCGCATTGCGATCTTCGGATCGACCGTGGCCATAGAGATCGGCATTTTGATGCTGTCTGTGCTCATGCTCGAACTCCAGACTGGAATGGCTAATATCAAACTGGTCTTCCAACCGCCGCTTAATCTGGCTCTTAATGTCTTCCATTCGTGACCAGGCATCTGCCATCAACACCACATGGCAGTCGAGAGCTGGCTCACTCTCCTCCATCTGCCAGAGATGCACATGATGCACGTCGTCGACGCCCTCTACACCACGCATCATGCTCAAAACGGATTTGCTATCGATATCCGGTGGACTTCCAAGCATCAATGTGCGAATCGGACCGCCTATCTCGGCGAAAGACAAGTAAAGGATATAAACCGCAATACCGATCGTGATCGCCGGGTCTATCCACCACATGTCATATAGAATAATAAGTGTGCCGCTGACGACTACGGCAACAGAGGCAAGTGCATCCGAAAGATTATGCAGGAACAAAGCGCGAATATTCACACTGCCTTTCTGCATTGAATAAGTCAAAACCGCTGTCAGCGCGTCCACGACCAGCGCGATAGAGCCAAGGACAACCACCGTCCACGCCTGCACTTCGGGCGGGCTGATAATACGCATACCGCCTTCGTAAATTAGATAAATTCCAATCAAGATCAATGTAGTGTAATTAATTAAGGCAGCCACCACTTCAACGCGCCCGTATCCGAAAGTCATGCGTTCGTCAGCTGGCCGTCTTGAGATCTTGCGTGCCGCGAAGGCGATCACCAGGGCGGCCATGTCGGAAAAATTATGCAGGGCATCCGCGATCAGCGCGAGGCTTCCCGAAAGTATACCACCGACGATTTGAGCCACGGTCAGAATACCATTGGCCCAAATGGCTATGGATACACGGCGATCGCCGGTATCGGGCTCAACGTGTGCGGCTCCATGATCATGCGGCATAGTTTTCTCCTTGCGAATGGCTCAGCCGCTCAAGCCGACGAGCTGGCGGCGTCTTCTAGCTCCGCTGGGTTTACCGGCACGTTACAACGGCACGGTCACTCTGAGTCATCAATACGTAACGGCGATTCTCGAATATTTTCACGAACGGTGCGGACAACTGCCTCTTAAAACGATCCAGGTCGTCCGGTTGGACGGCGACATATAGCGATCTACCGGGGGAATTCTTCACTTCTCGGAGAATCAAATCCAAACTCTTTTCTCGGACTTTTTCCTGACTGTAATAGCGGGCCGAAAAAGGCGCATCATCCAAATAGATGAGCGGAGCTGCGCCATTCTCCGGCTGCCGATAATAGCAGGCAATCAACCCCTTTTCCGTCTTTATACTTCCAGGATGCAGGTAAATCCAGGCACCAGCGACCAAAGACAAAGTCGGCACAAACAGCGCAAACGGCCACAAACATAGGTCTAGCCAGCGGGAGGTCACGCCCGAGCTTTGCATACCGCGCACCATTAGCAGCGCCATGAATGGCAGCCCAGGAAGTACGTAACTAGCGAGAATATTTCCCGAAAAAGTAAAGAACAAACTAGGCATGAAAGCGGCTAGCAACAATAACTTGTTGTCGTCATCACTAAGGCCACGCCGTATAGCACCAAACCCCCAATCGTCATTTCGAAGCAGCAGAAAAAGCCCGCTCAACGCCAGTGGCGACCAGGGCAGGGTCGCATACAAGGTCAGCAGCCATATAGTTCCACGAACTTCATCATGGGCGCTTCCATAAATATCCCCAACCCAACCTGGATCCAGAAAGCGCTTAATGTGCTCTCCAACAAGGAAATAGTCGATAAATCCCGGCGTCTTCAGTTCAGCCAACAGATACCATGGCGCCGTCATTAATAGCATCACGATGGTGCCGCCAACGACCGGCAAGCGCCTTAGGTCGCTCCAGCGGTGCGTCCACAGCAACCACAAAAATAACGGGCCGCCGACCAGAACAAAGGTCAGCGGACCTTTAGCGAGCAGCCCCACGGCCAGACCCAAAAAGCAAACCCAGCCCCAGACCAAGCCTTCACCACGCAGGGCCAAAGCTGCGCCGGTCAGGCCTGCGGTAGTTCCCAGGCCCAGGAACGGATCCGTCATTACGGCACCGGCGAGTACGTAAGCCAGGCTGGACGATGCAAATATCAGGCTGGTTATAAGGGCACTTTGACGACTTACCAGGCTCGACGCGTAACGCCAAACCAGCCACACCATACCCAACTGAGCCAGCCAGGCCGGAAAACGAAGTGCGAACTCGTCCCAGCCGAGAACCTTATACGACACGGCCTGAATCCAGAATGACAGCGGCGGCTTTCCCCAGAATGGCAGGCCCGGCTCAAACCAGGGAGTGATCCAGTCCCCCGATATTGCCATGCCCCGGGCAATATTCGCATAGCGCGCTTCCGTGGTATCAGTAAAGGGTAAAAAGGCCATGGAGATCCAACGACTGAGTAGAACGACCATTAGTGCGAGCACCAGCTTTTCCGTTGGCGAGCGAGGCACCAGCTTCCAGTCACGGCGATTTTCAATGGTCCCTGGCATTACAACCTCCACGCGCCGAAGCCGCTTCCCCTCCGCGGACGGCGCTCAACACCTCACGAACCAAATAGATCGGTCGGCGCTTAGCCTCCAGGTAGGTTTTCCCAACGTACTCCCCCAGTATTCCAAAAGTAATAAGTTGCACACCGCCCAAGCAGGTAATTAAAGCAATCAATGATGGATACCCGGCCACCTGCGCACCAAACACCATTGCCTTGAATATAATCCATAACCCGAAGCCGCCGCCAAAAATAGCGCTAAAAACACCCATTACCGCAGCCCACCGAAGAGGCGCGATGGAAAAAGAGGTGATGCCTTCCATGGCCAGCCCAATTAAACCCGCGTAATTCCATTTTGTCTTGCCCGCCACTCTGGCGCCGCGGTCATACTGAATCACTTCTGTAGGCATCCCAACCCAAGAAAATAACCCCTTCATGTAACGGTTTCGTTCGGGCAACTCGAGCACGGCTTGCAGACAACGCCGGCTCATCAAACGAAAATCACCCACATCCGCAGGAATCTCGCAGTCACTCAATCGATTCAATAGGCGGTAAAACAGATAGGAACTGGCGCGCTTAACCCAGCTTTCTCCGCACCGGGTACGGCGTTGCATCAGGACGACATCGACACCAGCCCGCCAAGCTTCGACCATTTTAGGAATACACTCAGGAGGGTCCTGTAAGTCCGCGTCCAGAATAACCACCGCCTCACCGGCAGCATAGTCGAGACCGGCGGTCAATGCGGCTTCTTTCCCAAAGTTTCGACTGAGGCGCACCAGCCTGATCCAGGAATATCGACGGGACTGCTCAACCAGGTACTCATAACCATCATCCTTGCTACCGTCATCCACGAAGATGGCTTCGAAAAAAAAGCCGACCTCACGCATTACTTTATCAAGGCGAGGCAGACAAACTGGCAGTACCTCTCTCTCATTATATATCGGTATAACCAGACTAATGACCGGGACTTCAGCCTCAACCGAATAACCGCTAGAATTTTTAATCATGGAAAACCCACTTTCTATAAAAACCGTAACTTCCAATTGCCACGAATGCGGTAACAAAAATCTGAGCAATGCCAGCAGAAAAACCAAACCCGGAGTTAAGAGTCACGAACAGGAACAAGTTAAGGCTCCATGTCAGAATGCATGCCAGGATGTAGACCGGCACCGGACTTGGAGACACACGACCAGAAAAAGTAAAAATTTTTTGCAACGGATAGTTAGCTATGGCGCCCGCAATCGCTCCGACCCCGGTAGCCCAGGCGGGCGGAACGTCGACCGTCATTAATAGCGCCATAATCAACCAATGGACTCCCGTGGCCGCACCGCCGCAAATTAGAAAGCGTAGATACCTCTTTATTCGCGTTCTCCATCCGTCGTCTGGATCCGAATTGGGCGTCCCTGCTCTCGAGATTGCGCTCACCATTCTCGACATGGTCCACTGTCGCAACCTTGTGACGGCTACCAAGGCCATTCGGAAATTCATTGCTTATCTCGAACTGTCCCGGTGACATCTTAAGGACAGTGAAATCCACTGACTCATTTCAAAGCGTCCTCATCGCGCTCGCCAGTATCAATACGCAAGGCGGCCTCAACGCCAGCCACAAGAATTCGGCCGTCACCCGGATGACCCTCCCCTGTCCTGGCGGCCCTCTCAATCACGATCACGACCTCCTCCACGCGGGCATCAGCGATGTCGACTTCCAGCTTTGTCATTCGTAATCGACCGTAGGCGTCGTCAATGACGCCGTGACCATAGGTCTCCAGCGGAACGGCCGCCACCGAAGGCGGCTCCGGCAGCTGCGCTAAGGCGTCAATCACCTTGTTGACCATGTTGTTTCGTACGTAAGCTTTTATCTCTTTCATTACGGTCTCCTTATCGGCCGCCATCGACGATGCCGGCCGTTCTCAGATTTTAGAATTCAACATCGTCCCGGCGGGCGCCGGCAAACCAGGGATAGACCACCGGAATGACCAGCAGGGTCAGCAAGGTGGAGGTTATCAAGCCCCCCACGACCACGGCGGCGAGTGGACGCTGAACGTTGGCGCCAATGCCATCGGCGATCAGCAGCGGAAGCAGGCCAAGCATAGAGGTAAGCGCGGTCATCAGCACCGGTCTCAATCGCCGCATGGCGCCGGTTCGCGCGGCCTCGAAAACGTCCATGCCTTCGTCGCGCAATTGGTTTATGTAGCTCACAAGGACCACGCCGTTGAGTACCGCGACGCCGAACACGGCGATAAAGCCGACGGCGGCGGATACGGAGAGATACATGCCCGATAGCCACAATGCGAAAATCCCACCCATGGTGGCGATCGGCACATTCAGATAAATCAGCGCGGCATAACGCAAGCTGTTAAAGGCGGTGTACAGAAGCAGAAAGATCAGCGCCAGAGTCACAGGCACGACCAGATAGAGACGCTTCATGGCCCGTTGCTGATTCTCGAACTGACCGCCGTATTCGACGAAATAGCCGGTCGGCATATCCACCTGTTCGGCGACCTTACGACGTATCTCCGTGACCACCCCGCCCATGTCCCGGCCGCGCACGTTCAGTTGCACGAACAGGCGCCGGCTGGCCTTGGAGCGGGAGATCATTTTCGGGCCGATGAAGCGCTCCACATCGGCGACGCGGGTCAGCGGTATCACCGCGCCGGCCGGCGTTCGGATCAAAAGGTCTTCAATCGCCGACACCGTGTCGCGTTGCTCCTCGCGCAGCCGCACGAACAGATCAAAGCGCTTAATACCTTCGAACACTTGACCGGCCGCGTCGCCGCCGATACCGGTTTCCACAGTGGCGAACAGCTGGTCGACGCTCAAACCGTAGCGGGCCATCGCCTCCCTGTCCGGTCGGATTCGGATCTGCGGCTTGCCCCCTTGCTGCTGCATGCGCACATCGACAGCGCCAGGCGTGGCTTGCGCGATACGTTTGACCTGCTCACCGATACGGGCGAGTTCTCCGAAGTTTTCACCGAATATACTGATCGCGATCTGTGCCTTGATACCGGATAACAGTTCGTCGGTACGTAACTGAATCGGCTGAGAGAAATTATTGGCCAGCCCCGGCAGCCGGTCCGCCACCGCATCGGACATGGCCGACTGCAACCCTTCATAGTCGTAGTCGCCGGACCACTGACCAAGGGGTTTGAGTGTGATGGTGGTGGCGATGACATTTACGGGTTCGGGGTCACCGCCCACCTCAGCGCGCCCGACTCTGGAGTAGGTGCCGGTTACCGGTTCGAATTCCTCGAACACCGTTTGTATGCGTTTGGCATAACCGATAGCACTGTCCAGGCTGGCAGCCGGTGGCAGGGTAGAGCGCACCATGAGCGTCCCTTCACGAAGGGTCGGCACGAATTCACTGCCCAGGAGCGGAAACACCGATACACCCAGCACCAGAACCAGTACCGCCGCGCCGGCGACCACCTTGGGCCAGGCCATAACCTTGTCCAGCACGGGCTGATAACGATCCTTTAACCAGCCCACCAGTCGCGGCTCACCGTAGTTGCCATCCTTCTTGAAGGCATAGGTCATCAGCGCGGGCACCAGCACCAATGCTACAATCATGGCGCCGAGCAATGCGAAGGCGATGGTGTAGGCCATCGGCGAGAACATTTTCCCTTCCACGCCTTGCAGCGTGAAAAGCGGCAGGAAGACGATGATGATAATACTGCTGGCAAACACAATGGGGCGCGCCACCTCACGCGCCGCCTCACTGGCCAGCCTGGCCATGGAAACATTCTCCTCGGCGCGATTTTCCATATGCCGGAAGATGTTTTCCAGGATCACCACCGAACCGTCCACCATCATGCCCAGGCCGATAGCCAACCCCCCCAGACTCATGAGGTTGGCGGACAGCCCCACATAGCGCATCCCGATGAACGCGAACAGCGCGGAGAGAGGCAGGCTGGCGACCACGATCAGTGTGGAGCGCAGATTGCCCAGTAGGAGATACAGGATCAATATCACCAGTACCGCGCCCTGCAGGAGCGCCGACTCCACGGTTCCCACCGCCTTATCGATCAGCTCCTTTTGGGAGTAGAACGCTTTGACTTTGACGCCATCAGGCAGTGCGCCGTTGATCTGTTCCAGCTTCTGATTAGCATCCTTTAGCACTTGACTGGTATTGGAACCAAGCAGCTTAAGAACATAGCCGCCCACCGATTCGGCACCACTGGCAATTTGCGCACCGCGGCGAATGGCCGGCCCATACTCCACACTCGCCACGTCACCGACTGTTACCGGAGTGCTCTCGTGGGCACGGATGACGATGTCACGGATAGCATCCAAGCCGGCGTTACCCGGGGGCACCCATCCATAACCGCGGATCACGTTCTCTTCCCCGGCGCGATTAATAAAGGAGGCGCCCACATTCTTATTGTTAGCGGTAATAGCTCCGCGTACATCCGCGACGGTAAGGTCCCGCGCCAGTAGAGCGCGCGTATCAAGCCGGACCTGGTACTGCTTTTCATAGCCACCGAGAGACAACACGCCGGTCACCCCCGGCACCGTGCGCATCATGGGCTTGACCACCCAATCCTGCAGCTCACGCAGCTCCGTCAACGAAATGTCACTGTCCGGCTCGGTTTCCAGGGTGTACATCATCACCCGACCGAGGCCGCTGGTGATGGGCCCCAACTGGGGCTCGCCAAGGTCGCCGGGAATCTCGGCGCGCGCCTTGGCCAGTCGTTCCATCACGAGGCGGCGTGCGAAGTAGACATCTGTGTCTTCGGAGAAATACACATTGACCCTGGAGAGCCCGAAGATCGAGGTGCTCTGCACCCGCTTCAGACCTGGCAGGCCGTACATGGATATTTCCACCGGATAACTGATCAGGGTCTCCACATCCTCCGGTGACAAGCCAGGCGAGGCGGTAAAGATCTGAACCATGCTTGGCGTCACATCCGGGAATGAATCCACCGGCAACTGCCGCCAGGAAAGCACCCCCCAACCGGCGACACCGAGCATGAAAACCAGCACCAGTAAGCGGTTACGCAGCGCGACATCAATCAATCTTTCGATCATATTGAACTCCCGATCAGTGGCCGTGCGCGGCGCTACGACCGCTGGCGGTGAGCGCGGACTTAAGGTCAAAAGCGCCGGACGTCACTACGGAAGCGCCAATCCGCAAACCGCTTTTGATCTCGATTAAACCGTTGGCTTCTTCGCCGGTTTCCACTTCCTGAGCACGGTATTCGCCGTCTGTATCGCCGGGCACGAAAACATGCGTCTGACCGTTGATGGTCTGCACCGCATCGACAGGCACCAAAGGCACCGGATCAGCCACCTGGCGGGTTATGGTCAGATCACCGTACTGGCCGGCTTTCATTGTGCGATCAGGGTTATTGATCAGCGCACGGACCTTCAAAGTGCGAGTCTCGCCATCAAGCTGGCTGGCCACCCAGTCGATTTTTCCATCGACCGCTGCGTCCACGGTGTCGAAACGCGCCGGCTGGCCCACGGCGACCAAATCCGCGTTTTTCTCGTACACTTGACCGAACACCCAAAGAGAGCTCGCGTCGACCACCATAATCGGGGTCTGCTCCGTCGAAAGTATCTGCCCCGGCGCCAGATCGCGCTCTTCCACGACACCGGCCAGGGGGCTGGTCAATACATACCGGCTCAGGTCATCGTTCTGATCCAGCGCCGCTATTTGGTCTTCAGTGAGCCCCATGGCACGCAACGCCGCCTTCGCGGCGTTTCTTTCCGCGCGCGCACCGCGATAGAGGGCACGGGTGTCAAGCAGGTCCGCCTGGCTGACGATATTCTGTTTGGCAAGACGGCTCTGCCTGCGCAAATCCGCGGCCGCGGCTTCGAATTCGGCCTGCTTTCTCAAGTAGCGCGCCTTGGCCTCGCCCAATTGCGGACTCGACAAAACAGCCAGAACGTCATCGCGTTTCACACGGGCGCCGAGGTCGGCGACCACTTTCTCCACTCTGCCTGGCAGCAGGGGGCCCACGTGAGCGATACGGTCCGCATTGAAATGCGCGCTGGCCGGCACCTGGATAGTTTGATCGGCTCGACCACCGGGCACCTTGTCGGTCTTGAGGTTCAACAAGGCGCTTTGCTCCGAAGTTAAAGAGACTTTCGAGCCCGCTTCTTCATTATGATCGCCGTGTTCGGTGCCCGATTCCGACCTTTCGTGGCCCGCCTCTTTTTTGGCGTGGCCGGCCTCATCGTCATGTCCGGGAGAAGCATCACCGCATCCCGCCAACGCCAGAGTTAACACCATTGTCGTGATCGTCGTGGCTACTTTCATGATTCGGAATCTCCCGTGTTCTTCAGTTGTTCGGTTCCGGCTTCACGCAGCGCCACCACACCGCCAGTGGACCTCTCCAGGGCCGCGGCGGCGCCAATCGCTTCACGCAGCGCATCCAGATATTCCCTTCGCGTGTTGATAAGATCGTCCTGAGCCATGGCCAGGGTCGGCGCGCCAACACTACCGGCGCGAAACGCTTTTTCTGTGAGCCGGACGTTTTCCTCGGCGCTGGCCAGGACATCCTTGCCGAATACCTCAAGCCGTTGTCGAGCGGCGTTGTAGTCGGTTACCGCGCCAATCACTTCGGTGCGAACCTGCAAGCGCAACGCATCTTCTTCGATGCGCGCCTGCTCCAGCTCCGCGCGCGCCACCTGGTTTTCACCGGAGCGGGTATCCCACACCGGAATGGGCATGGACACGCCCAGACCCGCAACGTCCGCACCTTCTTCTTCCTGCATGAAACCGAACACTTTGAGATTTGGAATCAGCTGGCGTTTTGATAGGGACAGTGTCTTGCGCGCGGCGACAACCTCCCTGGCCGCGGCGACCAGGTCCTGGCGGCGCTTGAGCGCCTCTCCCAACAGCGGGCCCATACTCGGCAGGTTAAAGCGGTCCAGGCTCAGTTCACTGGTCAAACGCAAACGGGCGCTTTCCGGATCCATCACCAGCAGTTCCATCAGCGCCAATCGAGCCCGTTTATGATCCCGGCGGGCATCAACCAGTGCCGCACGGGCGCGGGCGGCACCAATACGGGCGGTATTGAGTATTAGCTGGGTGGCGGCCCCGGCCTGAAAACGCTGTGACGCAAACTGGTAAAGTTTTCCAGTCAGGGTCTCGGCTCGCTCAGCGGTTTCAACGCTTTCCCGGGCCAGCAAGGCTTCCAGATAGGCAAGGCGCACTCGCGCGCGCACACTGGTTTCGAGAAAAGCAAGCCGTTGCTCGGCGGCGGTCAACCGTGCGGACGCCGCCGCTTTACCAAGCCCCCGTTGCCCGCCAATCCAAATTTCCTGGGACAATCGGATGCCCTTATCGGTACTGGATTGTCCGCCCTGGTCCCTCTCCGCGACCTGCAGAGATAATTCCGGATTGGCGGGCAACCACCGACTGGCGTGTGTCAGACGGCCCTCGAAACGTCCGACGCCAGCGCGCGCCGACTGCAGCGCACTGTTACGCCGGAGCGCCTTTTCCAGCGCCTGCTGCAGTGAAAGAGAGACGGATTCGTTAACCGGCTTTTCGGCCAGATAATCGCCCACCCGCCCCATGCTGAACTGATCGGCGGGCACAGGACCCGCCAGGCCGAGGGCGACGCACGCCGCCGGCACGACCAACTTCCACGGTCGGTTCATAAAGACCTCTGTATGCGTGATTCAGGGAATCAAATCGGCGCTGAAGCGCCGTCAAACTTGTCCAGTGAATCAGACAGAGGGAGGTCGGAAGGGGGAGCGAAAGAATCCGCTGATAGGAGGACTGCTGGGAGCAATCGACAATGCCGGGCTACTAATCACCGTAAATGCCACCGGGACCGCACTCAGTCCGCTCAAGTGGGAAGCCTGATGGCAGCAGTGATGCCGATCACCGTCTCCGTCGTCCGATTGAGGCGTGGAGGTGACGATGTGAAGCTGGGAGGGCTCGTTGGTGGCCTCAGCGTGGGAATGTCCGTCCTTGTCCAGGGTATGCGCCACCACATCGCCACTCCAGACCAGGCTGTTGGTCAGGACCGCAAGGAGTGTGAGGGCATTCAGAAGACGGATCATGAACTAAATACTACCGGCCTCTACCTCGTTCGGCAACCGGACATTTTGTCCTATACTCAACGCCCCTGACACACCCGGCCAAGGAGAATGATATGCCCAGCCGTTTCGAAGAAGTCCGTGACGACGTGCTGTCCCACCCCCTGCACCGGGCCTGCGGCCTGCGCCTGCAGCGCGCCGCCGACGGCGAGAGCGAAGTGGAAATCGAACTTAACGACTTCACCCTCAACCCGGAGGGCTCGCTGCACGGCGGCATGCTGTATACGTTTTTTGACGTGGCCTGCTTTTTTGCCTGTCTGACCCTGCTGGAGGCGGACAAGCATCCGGTGTCGATCGAAACCCACACCAGCGTGCTGCGCGCCGCCTTCAAGGGCGACCGGGTGATGATTCGCGCCCGCGTGGACCGGCTCGGCCGGACCCTGGCGGCAATGCGCGCGGACGCCCTGGCGGTGAAACCCGACGGCAGCGAGAAGCTGATCGCCACCGGCTCGGTGACCAAATCCATCATCAGCCCGGCCGGCGCCTGAGCCCGCCCGGGCGACCAGACGGCCCGGGAAGGCGATGAAATGGTTTGTTTACTCTGATCCGGTAGTAGTATCTTCGTAGAAACAATGAGCGCGCCGTGAACGGTGATGACTTTTTAACCAGCGGCGCCGATAATTTGAGCAGATTCATGGGGCAAGGGGAGATCACCATGTACCGCATCATGGTTGTCGACGACGAAGATTATATTCTCAAGGCGCTGAACCGGGTTCTGGCGACGCGGCCGGACTGGGAAGTGGAAACCTACACGGACGCCGCCACCGCGTTACGGCGCGCCCGCACCACCGTGTTCGACGCGGTGATCACCGATTACCGGATGCCGGACATGGACGGCATTGAGATGCTGCAGGAGTTGCGGACCATGCAGCCGGATACCATCCGTATCCTGCTCACCGGCGTGATCGATATCGACACCCTGATGTCCGCCATCAACCAGGCCGGCGCCTTCCGCTTCGTGCCCAAACCCTGGGACGACGACCAGTTGCTGGAAAGTGTCGAGGAGGGTCTGAAATTCCGCGATATCCTGGTGGAAAATAAAATTCTCGCGCAGACCGTTCGCGACCAGCGCGAAGCCCTCAGAAGCATGGGTTACGACGGGGAGTAACCCGCATGGATCTATTTACATCGTTACAGGGGCCGTTTGCCGGGCTGGGGAGCCAGGGGCTGTTTCTGATGTCCTCCACGGTGATCCTGCTGATCATCATTTTCTTCATGTACAAAACCTACCGGGCCTCCATGAACGTGGAAGCCAGGTTGTCGGAATTCGCCTCGCTGAGCCAGAGCGCCTTCGGCCGCAAACTCCGGTTGATCGAAGTGAACGCGGACGAGTACAAACTCAACAAACGGGTGCTCGGTCCGCTGGCGCGGATCATCGATGAATACTGTGTAATGACCACCAACGAAAAAGGCATCATTACCTTCGCCAACGACCGCTTTCTGTCACTCAGCGGTTTTTCCTTCCGGCAGTTGATCGGCCAGCACGAAAGCATGCACCACCCCAAGGACCGCCCTGAGCTGAGCGCGCATTTCATGCGCTGCGAGCAGGCGCGCCGCGGCGTCTGGAGCGGCGAGGTGTGCGGCCGGGGCGAGGACGGTGAGCTGTACTGGGTGAATATGTTTATTTTCCCGTTGTCGTACATCACCGATGAGGACGACGGCTATATTTATTTCGGCACCGACATCACCCAGATCAAGGCGCAGAACAGTGAACTGATCCAGGCGGTGCGCGACAAGGACGATAAGATCAACCAGGTGGAGTCGATGCTGCTGCATTCGGAAAAAATGGCCTCCCTGGGCACGATTTCCGCGGGCATCGCCCACGAAATCAATAACCCGATTGCCTTCGTCTCCGCCAACCTGCGCCGCAGCGAGCAGTACCTGACCACCCTGTCGAAGGTGATCGCCGGGCTGCGCCGCCGTATCAGCCCGGAACGCTTTGAACAATTTCTGCAGGCGGAACAGTCATTGCGCCTGAATATGGATTCGCTGGAAATGATTCTTAACGATCATCCCCACCTGATGCGCGAAACCAGCGAAGGCATCGACCGGATCAAGAAAATCATCCGCGATCTGAAGCACTTTTCCCATAACGAGCAGGAACGCTATCAGCCGGTGGATCTGTCCCGCTGCGTGGCCACGTCCATGAACCTGGCACGCCACGAACTGGAGCGCGTGCGGGTGACCACCCACCTGCCGCCGGATCTGCCGCCGGTGAACGGTTCGGAGAGTCAGCTCTCTCAAGTGCTGATGAACATTCTGGTCAACGCCGCCCAGGCGGTGGAGCAGGATGGCGAGATCCGCATCGAAGCGCACAGCGACGAGCAGTCGTATTGCCTGTCGGTGACCGACAACGGCCCGGGCATGGACGCGGCCCAGCTGGAACAGATCTTCGAGCCGTTCTTCACCACCAAACCGATCGGCCAGGGCACCGGCCTAGGGCTGTCCATCTCCCAGGACATTATTCAACGCCACGGCGGCACCCTCACCGCCACCAGCGCGCCCGGCGAGGGTACCCGCATCGACATCCGCCTGCCGCTGGCGGAAAAGAAGCGTGCCCATGCAGCCTGATATCCACTACCAGCTGACCGACACCGACGGGCAGGTAACCCACATCAAGTTGCACCAGGAACCGGAGAGCCACGGCCTGGCCGTGGACCCGGATTTCGTGCCCCCGGACTGGGCCCTGCTGGAACACTGCCAGTGCTCGCACTGCCCGCTGAGCCGCGACGAACACCGCTATTGTCCGATCGCCCGCAACCTGGCGTGGCTGCTCCCCGAACAACAATTGGGTCACTCCTTCGACCCCATTCATCTGCGCGTCGCCACCCGGGAGCGGGAATACCTGCTGGATACCACGGCGCAGCGGGCGCTCAGCTCCCTGTTCGGGCTGGTGTGCGCACTCAGCGACTGCCCGCACACCCGCTTCCTGCGGCCCATGGCCCTGTTCCATCTGCCGGTGAGCACGGAAACGGAAACCCTGACGCGCGCCGCCGGCTTCTTTCTGCTGCAGCGCTACCTGGCGAAACGGGACAACCCCGAGCTGCCGCTGAACCTGGAGGATATGGACCGGGCCTACCGCAATCTGGGGGAACTGAACCGCTGTTTCGTGCGTCGTTTCCGTCACCCCGACGGCTCCGACGCGCCAATCAACGCGATGATTCTCTTGCATGTGCTCACCAAGGAAGTGAACGGCGAACTGCACGAGCAGCTCGACGACCTGGCCGGGCTGTTCCGCCAGGCCGCCGGCCCCGCCCCCTAGCAACCCGATGCGCTTTCAGCGGCCGGCGTGTTAACGTCGATTTTCTTTTTCGTTTGTCTCGGGACTATCAACATGAAACTAAAAAACGCCGTGGCTCTGATCACCGGTTCGTCTTCCGGCATCGGCGCCGCCACCGCCCGTCTGTTCGCGGAGCAGGGCTGCCACGTGGTGATCAATTACAGCCGTAACGAAGAGGGCGCCCGCGCCGTGGCCAAGGATTGCGAGGCGTTCGGCGTCCGCACCCTGGTTCAGCAGGCGGACGTGTCCGACGACACCCAGTGCCAGACCCTGGTGGAAGCGACCCTGGCGGAGTTCGGCCGCCTGGACGTGCTGGTCAACAACGCCGGCACCACCAAGTTCTGCGCCCACCAGGACCTGGATGGCCTGAGCAAGGACGATTTCCTGCACCTCTACGCGGTGAACACCGTGGGGCCCTACCAGATGACCCGCGCCGCCGAGAAAGCGCTGCGCCAGGCGGGCACCGCCCAGGTCATCAACATGGCCTCCATCGCCGGCCTCGCCGGGGTGGGCAGCTCGATCGCCTACGCCGCCTCCAAGGGCGCCCTGCTGACGATGACCAAATCCCTGGCCCGGGTGCTGGGCCCGGAGATCCGCGTCAACGCCATCTGCCCGGGCTTCGTGCAGGGCGAATGGCTGGAGAAAGGGCTGGGCAAGGAGGCTTACGCCAACCTGCTGGCCAAGACCAAGGCCGGCGCCGCCCTGAACGACGCCGCCTCCCCGGAAACCGTGGCCCAGGCGGTGCTGGGGCTGGTGATCGGCGGCGACCTGACCACCGGCGAAGCGATCCTGGTGGACGGCGGCAGCCACCTCAATGCCAGCGGCGTGCGCCGCTAACTCCTCCCACCGCTTTAACTTGACCCCGGGGCTGCCCCGGGGTTTTATAGTTCTACTATGAATTCATCACTGCGGTCCCGCCCTGGTTTTCTGATTCTGCTGCTCTGGCTGGCGGGCGGGCTGCTGTGGTCGCCGGTACAGGCGGCCCACGTAATGGCGGGGCCGGCACACGGCACCACCAGTGAAATGCCGTGCGCGGGCGCGCAAGCCGGAAGTGCCAGCGTTCAGATCCATTGCCAGGGCAACGCCCACGATAGCGCGCCCTGCTCTTGCACCCAGGCCTGCCAGGCCAACGGCATGCCGGCCAGCCTGGCGCCGGCGCGACCGCCCCTGGTCACCCCCAGGCGTCACATCGCCCGCGCCGGCGAGCGGCTCGCCGGCTTCCACGCCTCCCCCTGGCGGCCACCGTCCGCACTACTCCCGATTTAAAAGGTTCCATGCGCCCGTGGGCGCACCTCTTTCTATTCAGGAGTCGTGACATGACCACTTCACCTCTTATGGGGCGTCGTCGCTTCGTCCAGGGTCTGGCCCTGGGCACCGGCGCTCTCGGCATCGGCGGGCTCGGCATGAGCCCCGCCAAACTGCTCGCCAGCCAGGGCCAGACCGGCGCCGCCACGCTTAGCGGCAACACGTTCAACCTGGCGATCGGCGGTGCCGATGTGAATCTCACCGGCACCACGCGCCCGGCCACGCTGGTCAACGGCAGCCTGCCTGCGCCCACCCTGCGCTGGCGGGAAGGCGACACCGTAACGCTTAACGTCACCAACTACTTGCCGGAAACCAGCTCCATCCACTGGCACGGGCTGCTGCTGCCCTTTCAGATGGACGGCGTGCCCGGGCTGTCGTTCGACGGCATCGCGCCCGGCGAGACCTTCACTTACCGCTTTCCGATCAAACAAAACGGCACCTACTGGTATCACAGCCATTCCCGTTTCCAGGAGCAAAGCGGGGTCTACGGCGCTATCGTCATTGATCCCGCCGAGGCGGACCCGGAACCGGTGGATCGGGACTACGTGATGGTGCTGTCCGACTGGAGCGACGAAAAACCCGAGCAGATTTACGCCACCCTTAAAAAGCTCAGCCACTACTACAACTTCAACGAGCGCACGATCTTCGACACGCTGCGCGACTTCCGTGAAAAAGGCGTGGTGCAAACGCTCAAGGACCGGCACATGTGGAACACCATGCGCATGAGCCAGAGCGACCTCGCCGACGTCACCGGCTATACCTATACCTACCTGCTTAACGGTCGCAGCCCGAACGCCAACTGGACCGGTCTGTTCAAACCCGGCGAACGAGTGAAGCTGCGCTTCGTCAACGCCAGCGCCATGACGTTCTTCGATATTCGCATCCCCGGCCTGGATATGACCGTGGTGGCTATGGACGGGCAGCCGGTGAAACCGGTGCGCTTCCATGAATGCCGGCTGGGCGTGGCGGAAACCATCGATGTGATCGTCACCCCCGAGAAAAAGCAAGCGTTCACCGTGTTCGCGCAAAGCATCGACCGCTCCGGCTTCGCGCGCGGCACCCTCACCCCCGACCCGGCCATGAGCGCGGCCGTGCCGGAGATGGACCCGCCGCCGCTGTTGGGGCACACCGAAATGGGTATGGGCGGCATGGCCGGCATGAACCATGGCGACATGGAAGGCATGAACCACGGTGCGATGGATCACGGCAAGATGGACCATGGCGCCATGAAGGGCATGCAGCACGACGACATGGGTCACGGTGGTATGAAACATGCCGGGATGCAGCATAAAGGCATGCAGCACGACGGCGACCACAAGGTGCCGTTCGCGTTCGTGGCGGATAACCCGGATCTGGCGCCGCGCACCAGCGCCGTCCAGCATCTGGATTCCGAATACGGGCCGGGCGTGGACATGCGCGCCATGGCGCCGGCGGCAATGCTCGACGATCCCGGCATCGGCCTGCGCGAACGCGACTGGAAGGTCCTCACCTACGCGGACATGGAGACCGCCGGCGGCCCGCCGGACAGCCTGACGCCGGACCGCGAGATCGTCTTGCACCTGACCGGCAACATGAGCCGTTATATGTGGAGCTTCAACGGCATCAAGTTCGCCGACTCCGTACCCCTGGAGCTTTACCACGGCGAGCGGGCGCGCATCACCCTGGTCAACGACACCATGATGACCCACCCGATTCACCTGCACGGCCTGTGGAGCGACCTGGAACTGGGCGGCGGGCGACTGCTGCGCAAGCACACCATCACCGTGAAACCCGGCGAGAAACTCAGCTACCTGGTGCGCGCCGATGCCACCGGACGCTGGGCCTACCACTGTCATCTGCTTTACCACATGGAGGCCGGCATGTTCCGCGAGGTGCGCGTGGTCGACAACGCAACGACGAAGGAGGCACGGTCATGAAACAGACACATCTGATAACCGCCGCTGCTTTGCTAGCACTGTCACCCTTGGTTCAGGCGGTGGACAAGCACGAGCCGGCGTTCAGCCGTGTGATCGTCGATGAGTTCGAAGCCCGCGACGCCGATGAAGGCACCGTGGCCGCCTGGGAAGCCGCCGCCTGGTACGGCGGCGACCTGAACAAGCTCTATCTCAGCACCGAAGGCGAACGCCTGATGGACAACGGCGGCGAAACCGAAGGCTTCGAGACCCGGGTTGCCTGGAACCGAGCCTTCGCACCGTTCTGGGACTGGCAGCTCGGCGCCCGCCGGGACTGGCAGCCGGACGATCCGAACCGGGACTGGGCCAGTTTCGGGGTTCAAGGGCTGGCGCCCTATCTGTTCGAAAGCGAGGCCACCCTGTTCGTCGGTGAGGAAGGACTCACCAACCTGAGGTTGGAGGCGGAATACGAAATTCTGTTTACCCAGAAGCTGATCCTGGTGCCGGCGGTGGAAGCCAACTTTTACGGCAAGGAAGATGAAGAACTCGGCATCGGCGAAGGTCTCACGGACATCGAAGCCGGTCTGCGACTGCGCTACGAGATCCGCCGCGAGTTCGCGCCCTATATCGGCGTGAACTGGGAACGGCAGTTCGGTGATACCGCCGCCAAAACCCGTGGCGCTGGAGACGACGTGTCCGAGACCACCTTGGTGGCCGGCGTTCGCCTCTGGTTCTAGTAGCCGGGCGCCGCCGTGCCCCGATCGACGGATAAGCGGCGGCGCCTCCCTTCACCAATAAGGTTTTATCAAGGAGTTTCCATGAAAACATTAAAAGCGTGGTCGGTGCTGGTGATCCTGCTGCTATTGGGTGTGGGCGTGTTTCTTGTCGGGGGCGCCTACAATTTCGCGGCCGATGAGCCGCACTGGACCGCCACCGAGGCATTGATTGGCTACGCCCGCCATCGCTCGGTGGATGCCCGCGCAGCGGACATAACAGTCCCCGGGGACCTCTCCGACCCCGCTCGCGTGGCTGCTGGCGCGGAACAATACCAAGCCATGTGCGCCGGCTGCCACCTTGCGCCGGGCCAAGGCAGCGGCGCCATGCGAGACGGTCTCTATCCACGACCACCGGACCTGACCGATCACGGCATCCATGATCCGCGCAGCGCTTTCTGGGTGATCAAACACGGCATTAAAATGAGCGGCATGCCGGCCTGGGGCCCCAGCCACGACGACGAGACCCTGTGGGACATTGTCGCGTTACTGCAGAGCCTGCCGGATATGTCCGGATCACAATGGACAAACCTGACCGGCGGCAACGGCGAGCAGGAGCACGGAGGTAGCCAGCACTCGCATTAAGGCCGGGCGGCCGATCAGTCGCCGTAACTGTCCGCTTCCAGGGCCCGCAGTTCCTGGTTGGTGTTCACACCCAGGTCCAGGTCCTGGAGGCGGCCATTGGCGATCGAGTAAATCCAGCCGTGCACGCTGAGGGTCTGATCCCGGCGCCAGGCTTCCTGGACCACGGTGGTGTTGGCCACGTTGATCACCTGGCGGGCCACGTTCAGTTCACACATGCGGTCCACCCGGGCGTTTTCGTCGGGCAGTTCCTCCAGGGCCTTGCGGTTGCGCAGGAAGAGTTCCCGAACCTGGCGCAGCCAGTTGTCGATCAGACCGTGGGGCTGGTCTTCCATGGCGGCGCGCACGCCCCCACAGCCGTAGTGCCCGACCACCATGATGTGCTCCACCTTGAGCACGTCCACGGCGAACTGCAGCACCGACAGCAGGTTCAGGTCGGTGTGATTGACCAGGTTGGCCACGTTACGGTGCACGAACAGCTCGCCGGGCATCAGGCCGACGATCTGGTTGGCCGGCACCCGCGAGTCGGCGCAGCCGATCCACAGGAAGCGCGGGCTCTGCTGGTTTTTCAGGGTTTTGAAGAAGCCGGGGGAGTCGAGTTCGATCTGGCGGCGCCAGTCATCGTTATTCTTGAACAGTTCGGGCAGGGTTTTCACGGTGGGCCTCCAGTTGCGACGGTCCAATGATGCCGCAACCAGCCTGAACCGCAACGTGAAAAGTCTTTCTAAAGTTTAGGCGGCCTGACCGGCCTAACCGCCGGTCATGTTCATGAAGCGCACCAGTTGCTCGCCCTCGGCCAGGTCGAACTCGTGGCGCTCCGGCTTGATCTCCATGCCCCGGTGCAGGGCCTCGATCAGCAGCTGGTCGTCGTCCGGGTGGGCACGCAGGATGGCGCGCAGGTCCAGGCTGTGCTCATGGCCCAGGCAAAGCAGCAGGCGGCCCTCGGCGGTGACCCGCACCCGGTTGCAGGCGTGGCAGAAGTTGTTGGAATGGGGCGAGATAAAGCCCACCCGGCTGTCCGGGTAGCCGTCCGCCTGCCAGTAGCGGGACGGGCCGGCGGTGCCGGCGGCCAGCGGCACCAGGGTGAACCGCTCGGCCAGCTGGTCGCGCAGTTCCTCGGAGGAGACGAACGCCTCCTGGCGGCTGTGCTCGCCGATCTGCCCGAGGGGCATTTCCTCGATAAAGGCGATGTCCAGGCCCCGCTGCAGGGCGAAATCCACCAGATCGGCGACCTCGTCCTCGTTGCGGCCGCGCATGATCACGGTGTTCAGCCGCACCCGCCGGAAACCGGCCTGGCGGGCCGCCTCGATGCCCTCCAGCACGTCCTCGAGACGGCCGGTGCGGGTCAGCTCACGGAAGCGCTCCGGTTGCAGCGAATCCAGGCTGATATTGACGCGGGTGACGCCGGCCTGGCGCAGCTCGGTGGCGAAGCGGCCCAGGCGGGCGCCGTTGGTGGTCAGGTTCAGTTCTTCCAGACCCGGCAGCGCCCCCAGCTCCCGCGCCAGGGCGGTGAAGTTCTTGCGCACCAGCGGCTCGCCGCCGGTGAGGCGAATACGCCGCACCCCCTGGCCCACCAGCACGCGGCCAAGCCGGGCCATTTCTTCCAGGGTCAGCACCCGCGCCCGGGGCACGAAGGTCATGTCCTCCGCCATGCAGTACACGCAGCGGAAATCGCAGCGGTCGGTCACCGACAGCCGGACATAATCGATAATGCGTCCAAAACGATCTTCAAGCATGGCGCCATGATGCCAGATTCCGGCCACCGGTGGGTACGGCTGTTGCGGTCATTTCGAGCCAGCGGCGGGGCGCCGGTTGGTCAGCGCCTTGGCGGGGCTGTTAACATGGTGCCCTGAGACGGCGTTCGGCGCCGGTGAATTCATACCGACCCCAAAGGGGCATCCATGCAAATCGCAGACAACAAGGTAGTGGCCTTCCACTACACGCTGACCAACGAAGCCGGCCAGACCATCGATTCCTCCCGCCAGCGCGAGGAGCCGCTGAGCTACCTGCACGGCCACGGCAACATCATCCCGGGCCTGGAAAAAGCACTGGTCGGTAAAGAAGCCGGCGACAAGCTGGAAGTGAAGGTAGCCCCGGAAGAGGGTTACGGCGAGCGTAACGAAGGCCTGATCCAGCAAGTGCCCACCTCCGCCTTCGAAGGCGCCGGCGGCGAGCTGCAGCCCGGCATGCAATTCCAGGCACAGACCGAAGCCGGCCCGCGCATCTTCACCATCACCGCGGTGGAAGGCGAGGAAGTGACCGTGGACGGCAACCACCCGCTGGCCGGTGAGACCCTGAACTTCGACGTGGAAGTCACCGAAGTGCGTGAAGCCACCGACGAAGAGCAGGAGCACGGCCACGTGCACGGCCCGGAAGGCCACGAGCACTAAGGCGCCCCGGCGCCTTCAGGCCAACAGAAAGGCGCCGCTCGCGGCGCCTTTTTTGTGGCTGCCGCCTAGCCGGCCCGGCGGGCGGGGGCCGCGTCCCAGGGGGCCGGCTCCGGCAGGCTCTCCATGAACACCTCCAGCCCCTGGCTCCAACTGGCCGCCGACAGGGTCGCCACCACCGTGGTCACATCCCCCAGCGCCGCCGGCAGCGGCAGGGTGTGCAGTTCGAAACGCTGACGGTACTGCTCCACCGTGGAGGCCGGCAGCACCGCCAGCCCCATGCCGGCACTGACGCAGCCGACGATGGCGTCCAGGCTGCCGAACTCGTGGATGCGCGGCGCCGGCACCCGCCGCTCCGCCAGCAACAGTTCGATGGTGCGCCGGTAGCCGCAGCCCTGGCGGAACGCCAGAAACGGCGTGCGCAGCAGTTCCGCCCGCGCCGGCATGGCCGGCAGCGGCCGGGCGCTGACCAGCACCAGCCGCTCGCGAAACACCGGGCGCAGGGCCAGCTCGTCGCCGGCGTCCTCGGCGGCCACGAAGGCCGCATCCAGCTGGCCGGCGCGCACCGCCTCGATCAGTTCACCGCTGGTGCCGGTGCGCAGATGCACCGACAGCTGCGGCCAGCGCCGGCTGAGGGCGGTCAACAGGCCGGGCAGGTGCACCGCCGCGGTGGTTTCCATGCTGCCCAGGCGCAGCTCGCCGAGCGGCTCGCCGCCAGGCCGGAAGCGGGCCAGGGCATCGTCGTGCAGCTCCACGATGCGGCGGGCATAGCCGAGCAACTGGCGCCCGGCCGGGGTTACCACCACCGGGCTGCGCCGCTCCAGCAGGTGCGCGCCCAGCTCGCTCTCCAGCTTTTTGACGTGGGCGGTGACGTTGGACTGCACCGTGTGCAGCCGCTCGGCGGCGGCACTGAAGCTGCCGGTGTCCACCACGGCGCGGAAGATTTCCAGGGAACGGATCAGCACGACGGTTACCTTTCACTCGTTGAGATAGTGACCATCTTAAAAAATCATTTCCGGTGATAGAAGCACTCTGTTTAACTTGCCCCTTTCACCGAGCCGAGCGGAGCCCGTCCATGTCGTCCCACGCCCCCATTCCCTCCCCCGTCCGCCTGGTGGCCATGGCCGCCTCGGCGACCCTGGTGGGCATCGGTCTGGGCCGTTTCGCCTATGCGGCGCTGTTGCCCGGGGTGATCCAGCGCGGCTGGCTGAGCGAGGCGGACGCCGGCTATGTGGGCGCCGCCAACCTGCTGGGCTATCTGGTGGGCGCGGTGCTGGCCGGGCGGGTGGGCCGGCGCTGGGGCACCACCCCGGTGATCCGCCTTTCCGCCGTGCTGGTGGCGGTGGGTTTCGCCGCCAGCGCCTGGCCGGGACCGGTGTGGTGGTTCAGCCTGTGGCGGTTCGTGGCCGGTGTCACCGGCGCCTTTCTGATGGTGCTGGCGCCGTCGCTGATCGCCAGCCATCTGCCGGAGTCCATGCGCAAGCGGGGCACCACCTGGATCTTCACCGGGGTCGGCGTGGGGGTGCTGTTTTCCGCCACCCTGGTGCCGCTGTTGATCGAAAGCGGCCTGATGCTGGCCTGGCTGGGCCTGGCCCTGGCCTGCCTGCCGCCGATTCTGGTGCTGTGGCGGCCCTGGCCGCCGGTGGCCGGCGCAAGCCCCCACCAGCAGGGCCCCGGGCGCGGCGCCGGGCTGTTGTTGCTGGTGGTGTATCTGGCCTATCTGATGGACGCGGTGGGCTTCGTGCCGCACACCGTATTCTGGGTGGATTATCTGGAGCGCCAGCGGGGCTTCAGCCACTGGGCCGCCGCCCTGCAGTGGGGGGTGTTCGCGGTGGGCGCGGTGTCCGGGCCGTTTCTGGCCGGCGCCATGGCGCGCCGGCTGGGCTGGCACCGCACCCTGATCACGGCGCTGACCCTGAAAGGCACCGGGGTGCTGCTGCCCATGCTGGTGCCGGGCATCGCGGCGGTGACCGCCTCCTCGTTTCTGGTCGGCGCCATGATCCCCACCATGGTGTCCGGCATCATGGGCCGCACCGCCGAGTTGGTGCCGCCCCGTCTCGCCACCCAGGCCTGGGGACGAGCCACCGCCCTGTTCGCGGTGGGCCAGGCCGGTGCCGCCTATGCGCTGGCGGCGCTCTATGCCCGGCCCGGCGGCGCGCCGCTGACCTTCGAGATCGGTGGCACCACCCTGCTGGCGGCGGCGCTGCTGGTGGCGTTGTCCGGGGTGGTGGCGCACCACACCGCCAGGCATTCCTGATAGCGGTTTTCCCGTAGAATCCGTGTCACGACAACACGGAACGCGGAGAACGCCATGGATCGACGTACCCTTCTCAAGTCCCTGGGCCTGGCCGGCGGCGCGCTGCTGGTGCCGCGCCTGCCGGCGGCGCCGGTGGGCGCCGGCCCGCTGGCCCGGGGTGAGCCGTTCAGCTATGCCGGCCTCAAGGGCATGGCCCGGCACTTCGCCGGCCAGCCCTATCACTCCCACGAGAAAACCCTGCCGAAGGCGATCCAGGCGCTCACCTGGGACCATTACCAGGCGATCCGCTACCGCCCGGACCATGCGCTGTGGGCGGACCTGCCCGGCGCCGACTTCCGGGTGCAGTTCTTCCACCTGGGGCTGAATTTCAAAACTCCGGTAAAGATGCATGAGGTCATCGACGGGGAATCCCACCCGGTGCCCTACCGCACCGATCTGTTCGATTTCAGCGGCACCGACGTCGACGCGGCCAGCTTGCCCGAGGGGCTCGGCTTCGCCGGCTTCCGGCTGCTGCACCACAGTGACTGGAAGCGGGACGTGGCGGCGTTTCTCGGCGCCAGCTATTTCCGCGCCACCGGCGCTTCCCGGCAGTTCGGCCTGTCGGCCCGGGGGCTGGCGGTGAACACCGCCCTGCCGGAACCGGAGGAATTTCCCGAGTTCACCCACTTCTGGTTCGAGCGCACCGACCACCCGGATCAGGTGCGGGTGTACGCCTTCCTGGATTCCCCCAGCGTCACCGGCGCCTACCGCTTCACCATCGAGCGGGTGGACGGCGACGTGATCATGGACGTGGACACCGCCCTGTACCCGCGCCAGCCCATCGAACGGCTGGGGGTGGCGCCGCTGACCAGCATGTACCAGATCGGCGAGAACAGCCGCCGGGTGGCCTGGGACTGGCGCCCGGAGATCCACGATTCCGACGGCCTGGCCCTGCACACCGGCGGCGGTGAGTGGCTGTGGCGGCCGCTGGTCAATCCGCCGCAGCTGCGCTTCAACAGCTACAGCGATGAGAATCCGCGCGGCTTCGGCCTGCTGCAGCGGGACCAGGATTTCGACCATTACCAGGACGACGGCGTGTTCTATGAACGGCGCCCGAGCCTGTGGGTGGAGCCGCGCGGCGACTGGGGCAAGGGCGCGGTGCAGCTGGTGGAGATTCCCACCCTGGACGAAACCTTCGACAACATCGTGG
>CENV01077874.1_pt1 | contig 26778 bp, 23 predicted proteins | sample 530231 | NCBI WGS metagenome assembly CENV01 (sample SAMEA2619815, study PRJEB7988) | marine metagenome | biome: marine biome (ENVO:00000447); feature: surface water layer (ENVO:00002042); material: "saline water (ENVO:00002010), including plankton (ENVO:xxxxxxxx)" | depth 5 m | reverse complement strand
GCGCATGGACAGGGAGTCCTTGCCCACCGGAATGGCGATGCCCAGGGCCGGGCACAGTTCCATGCCCACCGCCTTGACGGTGTCGAACAGGGCCTGGTCCTCGCCGGGGTGGCCGGCGGCGGCCATCCAGTTGGCGGACAGGCGGATATTGGCCAGCGACCCGATGTGGGCGGCGGCCAGGTTGGTAAGGGTCTCGGCCACCGCCATGCGGCCGGCGGCCGGCGCGTTGACCAGGGCCGCCGGGGTGCGCTCGCCCATGGCCATGGCTTCACCGGTGCTGATGTTGTCTTGATTGGGGTTGTAGCCGGTGGCGGTAACCGCGCAATCGGCCACCGGCACCTGCCAGGGGCCGACCATCTGATCACGGTGCACCAGGCCGGTCACCGAGCGGTCGCCGATGGTGATCAGGAAGTTCTTGGAGGCCACCGTGGGCAGGCGCATGACCCGCTCGATGGCGTCCTTGAGCTTGATGCCCTCGGTGCTGAACGGCCGGCGTTCGAAGTCCTCGCGGTCAAAGGCACGCTGCATTTTCGGCGGCTTGCCGAACAGCACGTCCATGGGCAGGTCCACCGGCGCGTCGCCGAAGTGCTCGTCGCCCACCCGCAGGTGTTCCTCGGTGGTGGCCTCGCCGAGCACCGCGAACGGCGCCCGCTCCCGGTCGCACAGGGCGCTGAAACGCTCCAGGTCCTCGGGCAGTACCGCCAGCACGTAGCGCTCCTGGGCCTCGTTGCACCAGATTTCCACCGGGCTCATGCCGGGTTCGGCGCTGGGCACCTTGCGCAGTTCCAGCCGCGCGCCCCGGTCGTGGTCGTGGACCAGTTCCGGCAGGGCGTTGGACAGGCCGCCGGCGCCCACGTCGTGGATCGAGACGATCGGGTTGTGCTCACCCAGGGCCCAGCAGCGGTCGATCACTTCCTGCACCCGGCGTTCGATTTCCGGGTTACCGCGCTGCACCGAGGCGAAGTCCAGGGTCTCGTCGGACTCGCCGCTGGCCATGGAACTGGCGGCGCCGCCGCCCAGGCCGATCAGCATGGCCGGGCCGCCCAGCACGATCACCTTGGCGCCGTCGGGGATCTCGTTCTTGTGCACATCGCCGTCGCGCACGTTGCCCAGGCCACCGGCGATCATGATCGGCTTGTGGTAGCCGCGCCGTTCCTCGCCATTGATACCCGGCGCCTGCACTTCCAGGGTGCGGAAATAGCCGCACAGATTGGGGCGGCCGAATTCGTTATTGAAGGCGGCACCACCCAGGGGGCCGTCGATCATGATGTCCAGCGGCGAGGCGATGCGGTCCGGGCGACCGTAGTCGTCTTCCCAGGGCTGCTCGAAGCCGGGGATGCGCAGGTTGGACACCGAGAAACCGGTGAGGCCGGCCTTGGGCTTGCCGCCCCGGCCGGTGGCGCCCTCGTCGCGGATCTCGCCGCCGGCGCCGGTGGCCGCCCCCGGGTGCGGAGCGATGGCGGTGGGATGGTTGTGGGTCTCCACCTTCATCAGCATGTGCACCGGCTCGTTGACGTAGCGGTACACCTGGGCGCCGCTGTCCTCGGCGGGGAAGAAACGGTCCGCCGACGGGCCTTGCACCACCGCCGCGTTGTCGCTGTAGGCGCTGAGCACGCCGTCCGGGGCCTGCTTGTGGGTGTTGCGGATCATCGCGAACAGGCTCAGATCCTGGGCCTCGCCGTCGATGGTCCAGTCGGCGTTGAAAATCTTGTGGCGGCAGTGCTCGGAGTTGGCCTGGGCGAACATCATCAGCTCGGCGTCCGAGGGGTTGCGGCCCAGGGCGGTGAAACGCTCCACCAGATAGTCGATCTCGTCGTCGGCCAGGGCCAGGCCCAGGGCGCCATTGGCCTCGGCCAGGGCCTCGCGGCCGCCGCCGATCACATCCACGGTGGCCAGCGGCCGGGGCTGATGGTGGGTGAACAGCCGGTCGGCGTCCTCCACCCGGTCCAGCACCGCTTCCACCATGCGGTCGTGCAGGGCGGCGGCCAGGTCCCGGCGCGCCACCTCGCCTTCCAGGCGCAGCCGGTACTCGATGCCGCGCTCCACGCGGGCCACCTTATCCAGGCCGGCGTTGTGGCAGATTTCAGTGGCCTTGGAGGACCAGGGCGACACCGTGCCCGGCCGTGGCACCACCACGAAGGTCTCGCCGTCCACGGCGGTCTCTTCCAGGCTCGGCCCATAATGCAGCAGGCCGTCCAGAACCTGCCGCTCCCGGTCATCGAGATCGGCGCTCAGTTCCACGAAATGCACGAAGCGGGCGGACAACGCCGCCACCTGGGGCAGGGCTTCCAGCAGTTTTTCTTTACGAAAGGCGGACAGCGCCGGGCTACCTGGGAGGATCAGCATAGGATCGGCTTTTTCCATCGGATGACTGTGACTGACGGGGGAGATCACGGAGCCGCAGGCTCCACGGCCCGCAATGATACGGGATGGGCGAGCGAATTCCTATTCGCCGAACCGCCGGCGAAGGGGGTAGTCATAGGTTGCGCTAGGGCCTGTTCACACTACCGCCTAGCTGGAGACCAAAATGAAATCCAGCAGGCGCGATGCAAGTAGTGTGAACAGGCCCTAATGGGGCCAATACATCTTTCGTTACCCCTTGGCGGGGCGAATTTGCTGGATTTTTAAGCAGTTGCCGTGCAAAATTCCGCCCGCATTACGTGATCGGGATCACAAACGGAGCCCCCACGGCATGACGAAGCTGCTTAAACCCTCGCTGTTCAAAGGGGGCCGCCACAGCCTGGCCAGAGCATTGCTGGCGCCACTCGCCCTGCTGGTGATCGTGGCCGCCACCATGGCGCTGCGCCCTTCCCCCACCGCGCTGGAACGCATCCAGGCGCGGGGCGAGCTGGTGGTGGCCACGCGCCCTTCCCTGACCACCGTGTACCGGGATTCCAACGGCCTCACCGGCATGGAATACGAGCTGGCGCGGGGCTTCGCCGAGCGCCTCGGCGTGGACCTCAAACTCCTGAAAGTGGACAGCAACGCCGCCCTCAGCAAGGCGGTGCGGCGCGGCCGCGCCGATCTCGCCGCCGCCGCCCTGCTGGCCGGCGAGGACGGCAACCAGGGCCTGCGCTACAGCACCCCCTACCAGATCGTCGACACCCTGGTGATGTACCGGCTGGGCAGCCCCCGCCCCGGCGAACTCGCCGACCTGAATGGCAAGACCGTGGTGCTGCGCGCCGGCAGCCGCCACCGGGAGATGCTGGCCCAGGCCCGCGCCGCCCACCCGGACCTGGACTTCAAGGTGGTGGAGAAAAGCTCCGCCGAGCAGGTGCTGGCGCTGCTGGAACAGGGCGAGGCGGACTACGGCCTGATCAACTCCAACGCCTACACCATGCACCGGGCCCTGTTCCCGGACCTGGCCTCCGGTTTTACCCTGAACCGGGACCAGGGTCTGGCCTGGGCCTTCAATAACGGTGGCGACGACAGCCTCTACCTGGCCGCCCAGCGCTACCTCACCCAGACCAAGGCGGACGGCACCGCCGAACGGCTGGCGCAGCGCTTCTATGGACAGATGGAGCAGTTCGATCTGTATTCCGCGCGCAGCTTTATCCGCCACCTGGACGACCGTCTGCCCAACTACACCGCCGACTTCCGCCAGGCCGCCGACAGCGCCGGCTTCGACTGGCGCCTGCTGGCGGCCATGGCCTATCAGGAATCCCTGTGGGACGCCCAGGCGATCTCGCCCACCGGAGTGGAAGGCCTGATGATGCTGACCACCCGCACCGCCCGGGAAATGGGCGTCAGCGACCGCACCGACCCGGCCCAGAGCATCCGCGCCGGCGCCGGCTACCTGCGCCAGCTGCACGACCGCATCCCCGAGCGCATCCAGGAACCGGACCGCACCTGGATGGCCCTGGCCGCCTACAACATGGGCATGGGGCACCTGGAAGACGCCCGGGTGCTGACCCAGCGCCAGGGCGGCGACCCGGACCATTGGGCGGACGTGAAAACCCGCCTGACCCTGCTCGACCACCCGGCCTATGTGAACCAGCTGCGCTACGGCCCCGCCCCCGGCGGCCAGGCGGCGGTCTATGTACGCCATATCCGCCACTACTACGACCTGCTGGTCCGCGCCGACAATTCCGAGCGCCACGGCCAGACCCTGGTGGCTGCCAGCGAATAATCCCCCCAAGGAATATCGCGGCTGAAGCCGCTCCTACGGTGGAAAGGAAGCGGTAGGAGCGGCTTCAGCCGCGATATACGCCCGCCGCCCCGGCAGGGGCGGCCGGGCGGCGTTCCGCTTTAGCCGCGATCTGGGCCACGATCCAGGTCCCGCGAACGCCGCTCCCGGAAGAAATCCCGCAACAACCCGGCGGCCCGTTCCGCCGCCACGCCGCCCACCACCTCCACCCGGTGGTTGTAGAAGGTCCGCTCCGGCAGGCCCAGCTGGCTCTCGCACACCCCGGCCCGGGGCTCCCGGGCGCCATACACCAGCCGCGCGATGCGGGCGTGCATCAAGGCGCCGAAGCACATGGTGCAGGGTTCGATGGTCACGTAAAGGCTGGCCCCGGGCAGCCGGTAATTGCCCTGCCGGGCGGCGGCATCGCGCAGCGCGTTGACCTCGGCATGCCCGGTGGGATCGTGGGCGCCGATGGGCCGGTTCCAGCCCTCCCCCAACACCTCACCGTCACGCACCACCACCGCCCCCACCGGCACCTCGCCCTCGGCCCCCGCCCGCTCCGCCAGCGCCAACGCCCGCTCCATCCAATAGTCGTCGTTCTGCATAACCCGCTACCTTATTCTCCGTGCGGCATAGTAGACGGCGGCAAGCTGCAAGCTGCAAGCGGCAAGCTGGGGGAGGGGGCGAAGGCGATGTGCCGGTCGATTGGCCAGTTGAAAGTTCAAAGTTAAAAGTTGAAACGCGGGAGGGGCGTGAGCAGGCGGGGAAGCCTTGCCCGCGAACAGAGGGCTGGAAGCTACAAGCCGACGCCGGCCGAAGGCCACGGGAAAGCCTGGCAGCCCGGACCTTTCAACTTTTAACTTTGAACTTTCAACTGGCCTGTCTTTGGCACGGCCTCCCCGCCAGCCCAGCCCAACCCAGCCTGGAGCTTGCAGCTTGCGACTTGCCGCTTATCGCCTCCTTTCCGCTACAATCGTCCCTCACCCGCCGCGCGCCCGCGGCGACCCTTCGTGACAACAAGGAGCCGCCACCATGACGACTCTGGGCACCCCCGGCGCCGACGGCGCTACCCGCGTACTGCTGCTGGGTTCCGGGGAACTGGGCAAGGAAGTGACCATCGAGCTGACCCGTCTGGGTTGCGAGGTGATCGCCGTGGACCGTTATGACAACGCCCCGGCCATGCAGGTGGCCCATCGCCACCATGTGATCAACATGCTCGACGCCGACGCGGTGCGGGCGGTGGTGGAGCAGGAAAAGCCGCACTATATCGTGCCCGAGATCGAGGCCATCGCCACCGACGAGCTGATCAAGCTGGAGCAGGAAGGCTTCAACGTGGTGCCCACCGCCCGCGCCGCGCGCCTGACCATGAACCGGGAAGGCATCCGCCGGCTGGCCGCCGAGGAGCTGGGCCTGCCCACCTCGCCCTATCGCTTCGCCGGCGACAAGGAGGAGTACCTGGCGGCGGTGAAGGAAGTGGGTCTGCCGTGCGTGATCAAGCCGGTGATGTCCTCCTCCGGCAAGGGCCAGAGCCTGGTGAAAACCGAGGACCAGGTGGAAGCCGCCTGGGACTATGCCCAGTCCGGCGGCCGCGCCGGCCAGGGCCGGGTGATCGTGGAAGGCTTCGTGGAGTTCGAGTACGAAATCACCCTGCTCACCGTGCGCCACGTGGACGGCACCGCCTTCTGCGCGCCCATCGGCCACCGCCAGGAAGACGGCGACTACCGGGAGTCCTGGCAGCCGCAGCCGATGAACGACGCCGCCCTGGTGGAGGCCGAGCGCCAGGCCCGCGCCATCACCGACGCCCTGGGCGGGCGCGGCATCTTCGGCGTGGAGCTGTTCGTGAAAGGCGACCAGGTGTGGTTCAGCGAGGTCTCGCCGCGCCCACACGACACCGGTCTGGTGACGCTGATGTCCCAGGATCTGTCCGAGTTCGCCCTGCATGCCCGCGCCATCCTCGGCCTGCCGGTGCCGCAGATCGAGCAGCGTGGCCCCAGCGCCTCTTCGGTGCTGCTGGTGAAAGGCGACTCCCGGAATATGCGCTACGGCGGCCTGTGCGAGGCCCTGGCGCAGCCGGACACCGACCTGCGCCTGTTCGGCAAACCGGAAGTCAGCGGCAGCCGCCGGCTGGGCGTTGGCCTGGCCCGGGCGGACAGCGTGGAACAAGCGCGCGTCAAAGCGAACCAAGTGATCGCGGCCATCAAAGTGGAGCTCTGAGCCCCACGCCCTTGCCGGGGCGGCGGCAACGCCGGCCCCCGGCAGGACCCTGTTTAATGCAAGGCCCCATGGTTTAAGGCCCCATGGTTTAACTCAAGGAGAGGTTATTCATGTATCGGGACACCCACAGCAAGGTCATCGGCTATTGCCTCTGGATCTTCGGCTTCATGGGCGCGCACCGTTTCTACTACGGCCGCCAGATCACCGGCACCATCTGGTTTTTTACCCTGGGGCTGTTTTTTATCGGCTGGATCATCGACCTGTTCCTGATCCCGGGAATGGACCGGGACGCGGACCTGCGCTACCGCTCCGGCCCCACCGACTACAACATCGCCTGGATACTGCTCACCTTCCTGGGCATTTTCGGCCTGCACCGCTTCTACCTGGGCAAGTGGATCACCGGCATCATCTACCTGTTCACCGCCGGTCTGTTCGGGCTGGGGATTCTTTATGATTTCTGGACCCTGAACGAGCAGGTCAGTGGCAAGAACATGATGCAGGGGTCGCTTTAGAGGAGCGGCTGCAAGCTGCAAGCTGCAAGCTGCAAGCAGGCCCTGCCTACTCGTAGCTTGTAGCTTGTAGCTTGAGTCTTGTAGCTCGTGGCTAGTTCTTCATCGCATATCGGCCACTGCCGAGAAAACACAGCGCCACGGCGGTGAACAGGTACATGCCCTGCAGTTCGATGGCCCAGCCGCCATTGCCGCCCAGGGCGAACAGCTGGCCCATGTGCGCCAGGGCAATCGCCACCAGCATATTGCCGACGATGATCGCCGCACCGATGCGGGTCTGGTAGCCGATGATCACCATGATCGGCGCGATCACCTCACCGATGAACACCCCATAGGCCAGAAAACCCGGCAACCCCACGCCCTGCAGCATGCCGCTGATGCCGCTGACACCGTGCTGCAGCTTAAAAATGCCGTGCAGCAAAATCATGATCCCCAGGGCAAGGCGCAATACCAGCTTGCCCACGTCCGCGTTTTGCATGGTCTCTCCTTCTCGTATCGCCAACCGGGGAATCCCGACTTGGATCTGATCGCGCTCTATTGAACGGTTTTCCCCGGAAAAAGGAAAGCAACCCGCCGGCACTTGCGCTATTTATGCACGGTGAGCCCTGGCCGCCGATGTCGGTTTTCGCCCCGAAGGATGTCCGTATCCGCCCTTCCCGATATCGCTCCTTTACATGATGATCATCATCAATATATAAATGATGAACGTCATTTAACCAAAGCGGCCCGGAGGCCGCCGGGAGCCACGCCAATGCGAGTCAGCAAGGAACAAGCCGCCGCCAACCGGGAAAGGATCGTCGAGGAAGCCGCCCGTCTATTCCGCGAACGGGGCTTCGACGGCATCGGCGTGGCGGAACTGATGAACAGCGCCGGCCTTACCCATGGCGGCTTCTACGGCCACTTCGACTCCAAGGACCAACTAATGGCGGAGGCCTGCGAACACGCCATCGGCATCACCGGAAAGCGCTGGCGCAAGCTGCTGGCCGGCGACGACGGGCCCTCCATGGACGCCCTCGCCAGCCGCTACCTGTCCCCGCGCCACCGGGACCATCCCGGTGATGGCTGCGTGCTCGCCGCGCTGGCCGGGGAGGCACCGCGTCAGAGTGCACCGGTGCGCGGCGCCTTCACCCGCAGCGTGCGCCGCTTTATCGATCTGCTCGACGGTGCCCTGCCCGGCCGCCGGGCGGCCCTGCGGCGCCGCAAGGCGGTGGCCGCCACCGCCGCCATGGTGGGTGGCCTGATCCTGGCCCGGGCGGTGGACGACGACACCCTGTCCCGGGAGATTCTCGACGCGGTGGCCGCCGAACTGCCCGGCACCAGCAAACCCAGATCCTGACCCGACCTCCTCACCCAACCTCTTCACCCGACGAAAAGGAATCACCATGACCAAGCTCGAAGAAATGACCGGCCTGCAGGCCCTGCGGCACGCCCTGCGCAGTGACACCCACCGGGGCATCGGCCACACCATGGAGTTCGCCCTGGTGGAACTGGAAGAAGGCCGGGTGGTGTTCGAAGGCCATCCCACGGAGAAGGTCTACAACCCCATCGGCACCGTGCACGGCGGCTACGCCGCCACCCTGCTGGACTCCGCCTGCGGTTGCGCCGTGCACTCCACCCTGGGCGCCGGCCAGGGCTACAGCACCGCGGAACTGAAAGTGGCCTATCACAAGGCCATGACCAAGGACACCGGCCCGGTGCGCGCCGAAGGCAAGGTGGTGTCCCGGGGCCGGCGGCTGGCGTTTGCCGAGGCGCGGCTCACCGGCACCGACGGCACCCTGTACGCCAGCGCCACCTCCACCCTGATTCTGCTCTGAGGCCCCGCCCATGAGCCAGGCCGTCGCCGCCGCCAAAGCCCCCGCCCCGGAACGCACCCGCCGCATTCTGCACGGCCCGGTGCTGCCCACGCTGCTGGCCCTGGCCGCCCCCAATCTGGTGGTGATGCTGGCCCAGGCCACCGCCAATTTTCTGGAAAGCTACTACGTGGGCTTGCTGGGGGTGGACGCCCTGGCCGGGGCGGCGCTGGTGTTCCCGCTGGTGATGTTGATGATGATGATGTCCGCCGGCGGCATCGGCGGCGGCATTTCCTCGGCCATCGCCCGCGCCCTGGGCGCCGGCGACAGCGACCGGGCGGACGCCCTGGCGCTGCACGCGGCGGTGATCGCCACCGCCTTCGGGCTGCTCTGCTCGGCGCTGGTGATTCTGTTCGCGCGGCCGCTGTACGCGCTGATGGGCGGCGAAGGCGCCGCCCTGGACGCGGCGGTGGCCTACTCCACCGCCCTGTTTTCCGGCGTCACCTTCCTGTGGCTGATGAACGGCCTGTCGGCGGTGTTGCGCGGCGCCGGCAACATGCGCGCCCCGGCCTGGGTGCTCACCGGCGGCGTGCCCGGGCTGCTGGTGCTCTCGCCGGTGCTGATCTTCGGTGCCGGCCCGCTGCCCGCGCTGGGCATCGTCGGCGCCGGCCTGGCCCTGGCCATTTACTACCTGGTCGCCACCCTGATTCTGCTGGCCGTGCTGGTGCGCGGCCACGGCGGCGTGCGCCTGCGCCGGGGGCTGGCCCTGCGCCGTGATCTGTTCGCCGCCATTCTTGGCGTCGGCCTGTGGTCGTCGCTGAACACGGTGCTCTCCAACCTGTGCGTGATGGCCGCCACCTTCTTCGTGGCGCGCACCAGCATGGAAGCCCTGGCCGGCTTCGGGCTGGGCATCCGCATCGAGTACCTGCAGATCCCCATCGTGTTCGGCTTCGGCACCGCGCTGGTGGCCATGGTCGGCATGAACCTGGGGGCCGGCCAGGCCCACCGCGCCCGGCGCATTGCCTGGACCGGCGCGGCGGTGGCCTTCGTCGCCACCGAGGCGGTGGGGCTCACCGCCGCCTTCTTCCCGGAACCCTGGCTGCGGCTGTTCACCGACGACGCCGAGGCCATCGCCACCGGCGCGCTCTATCTGCGCACCGTGGCCCCGGCCTACGGCTTCCTGGGCGTGGGGCTGGCCCTGTACTTCGCCAGCCAGGGCGCCGGACGCATGACCTGGCCGCTGTTCGGCAGCCTCACCCGGCTGGCGATTCTGATTGTTGGCGGCGCCCTGATGAGTTGGTGGCGCCCCGGCGACCTGGCCGCGCTGTGCGCCGTGATGGTGGCGGCGCTGGTCGGCATCGCCCTGGTCAACGGCCTGCCCTGGCTTCGTCAGCTGCCCGGCGGCCCCTTACTGAAACTGCTCCCTACTGAAAGCGAGAGAACGCCATGAAAGCCGTGATTGCCAGCTATGCCCGCTCGCCGTTTCACTTCGCCAACAAAGGCGCCCTCGCCGGGGTGCGGCCGGATGATCTGGCCAGCCAGGTGGTACGCGGCCTGCTGGCACGCACCGACCTGGACCCGGCCCTGCTCGAGGATGTGATCCTCGGCTGCGCCTATCCCGAGGCCGCCCAGGGCAACAACCTGGCGCGCATCGTCGGCCTGCTCAGCGGCCTGCCCGAACAGGTCGGCGGCATGACCGTGAATCGCTTCTGCGGTTCGTCCATGTCCGCCATCCACATCGCCGCCGCGCAGATCGAGGCCGGCCTCGGCGACGCCTACCTGTGCGTGGGCGTGGAATCCATGACCATGGTGCCCCAGGGCGGCTTTAACTTCTCGCCCAACCCCTGGCTCCAGAAGCATACCGACGCCTATATCTCCATGGGCCGCACCGCCGAAAACGTGGCACAGCGCTATGCCATCCCCCGCGCCGACCAGGAGCAAATGGCCCTGGAATCCCACCATAAAGCCGCCGCCGCCCGGGAACAGGGCCGGCTCAGCGACGAAATCGTGGCCATCGACACCGGCGATGGAAATCGCATCACCGAGGACGGCTGCATCCGCCCCACCACCTCCCTGGAGGCCCTTGCCAAACTGCCGCCGGCCTTCGATGAAAACGGGGTGGTCACCGCCGGCACCTCCTCGCCGCTCACCGACGGCGCCTCGGCGGTGCTGGTCACCAGCGAAGCGTTCGCCGCCCGTCACGGCCTGGCACCCAGCGCCCGCATCCGCGCCCTGGCCAGCGCCGGCTGCGACCCCGCTGTAATGGGGCTGGGCCCGATTCCCGCCACCCGCAAGGCTCTGGCCCGCGCCGGCCTCAGCGCCGACGACCTGGACGTGGTGGAAATCAACGAAGCGTTCGCCTCCCAGGCCCTGGCCTGCATCGGCGACCTGCACCTGAACCCGGCCACCATCAACCTGGACGGCGGCGGCCTGTCCATCGGCCACCCGCTGGGCGCCACCGGTGCCCGCATCACCGGCAAAGCCGCCGCCCTGCTGCAACGGCAAGGCGGCCGCTACGCCCTGGCCACCCAGTGCATCGGTGGCGGCCAAGGCGTGGCCACCATTCTGGAAGCCCTGTAAATGTTCTCTTCCCCCCTGGCTGCCCGCTTGCGACACCGAGGCGTCCACTACGCCTGGGTGATCGCCGGCGTCACCTTCCTCACCATGCTCTCCGCATCGGCGGTGCTGGGCATGCCGGGGGCTTTTTTACGCCCATTGGGCGATGAATTCGGCTAGACCACGGAACAGATTTCCTCGGCACTGGCCCCGCGCTTCCTGCTGTTGGGACTGATGGCGCCGTTTTCCGCCATGCGGATCGAACGCTTCGGCCCGCGCCGCATCATGACCACCGCGCACCTCCTGGTGGCCGGCGGCGGCGCGCCTGATCCGCAAACCGGCCGGCCCGGCCAGCGCCTGAGCGGGCCTCACAGCACCTCGAACACGCTGTACAGCGGGCCGTCCGGATAGCGGTGGCCGGTGGCCACCGCCACCGTATGATTCAGCCCGTCCAGCGCCGGCGCCCCGGTTTCAAACCGCACCGCCGCCCGGAAGTAATACTCCGACGGGTCCACCTCCTCGCCGGCGGCCAGCCGCGCCATCACCGCCTCCGGCCCATGCCGGTAACCGTTGTAATGCATACCGACGGTCAGCCCCTCAACGGTCTCCAACACCAGCCGCACATCCAGGGTCACCACACCGTTGTCGCGGAACGTCAGCCAATCGCTGCCGCCGGCCAGCACCCGGCCATTCAGCGCCGGCCGCTCGCTCTCAAATTCCCCGCCGGTGACCACCGCCACCCGACGCCGCCCGAACGGCGTCTCCCCCAATTCCTGGAGCGGCGCCACGGTCAGTTTGATGGCGAACAACGGGCGGGTTTCGATACGGCCAAGGGCCGCCGGCGCGGCGTCGAGCAAAGCGGGCATGGGACACTCCTGTTCTGTCCTTTCAAAGAGCATTGGACAATAACACGGCGCCAACCGAACGCTTCATACTGCCACGGCGGTGATGGTGCAGGCTGGCGACTACAGGTAGAGCGCTTCCTGTTCCGGAACCTCCTCGTCCGAGGACCGGCCCCGCCAAGCAGCGGAAGCAAACGGCCAGGATGAAGGCGAAACATCGATGGCTTTCCGACCCTGTCGCTGATGACGGAGCCCACCCTTGCTTTGATCGGACCAGCTGGCGGATAATCGTACGGCAATACCGTACATAACCGGACACCTGAAATGGATACCGTCAGCGTCAACAAGTTCAGGGAAAACCTGAAAAAGCTTGTGGAACAAAGCCTTAGCAAACACGAACCCCTCAGGGTCACTCGTCGTTCAGGAGAGGATTTCGTGGTCCTCAGCGCCGCCGACTGGGAGCGCGAACAGGAAACGCTGTACGTTTTGCAGAACAGCAGCCTGATGCATCAACTGGCTGAATCGAGCAAAACGCACGGTGAGCGTAACGGATATACGCCAACCGACGAGCAAATGGATGAGATCACTGGTCTTTGAAGGAAAAACCTGGGAGGCGTACGAAACGATGCGCCAAAAGGACAAAAAGCTGCACGATGCCGCGCGTAAAGTTATCAAGGAACTAGTGCGCTGCGACGATCCCACCGTCGGTATCGGTAAGCCCGAACCGCTCAAGCACAATCTGTCTGGCTTCTGGTCCAGACGCTTGTCCCAGAAAGATCGGATTGTGTATAAGTTTGATTCCACCTCAATCTATATTTTCGCTCTCGGCGGGCATTATGATCAGTCCTGAGCCCGCCCTGGCGCTCCATTGCTAACTGTCCAGCATTCTCATTAATGGCGTATTCGATAGGCACAGAACGGCACAGGGCTGGATATATTTTCTGCGGTGGGTTATCTGTAACACCTTCACCGCAATTGGTCCATTCGGTCTGTAGAGCACGCCAGAAAACGCTTAAAAATAAATCCACGCACATTATTTATTTGGCTTCCTGGCCGGCGGAAAGACGTCTAAAAGTATCACAAAACCGCCTCCACTCAGGCAGCAAGGCAACGACTCTATCTTCGTTCAGGTGCTTGCCCCTAAAATAAATGCTCAGCACCTCCCCTTGCTTCCTAAGAATGGCCTTATCGCCAAAGCACCTTATTTCTTGAGCAAGCGCATCAAAAAAATGACGCTCAGCACCAGGGCCCCATACCCGCCATCCGTCTTCGACCATCCAGGCATCAGCAAGCTCAAACCGAGCTTCCAGAGGGCTCGGCTTTCGCATCAAAAAGTCCTGGCCTCCGTTATCCGACAGCAAACACCCCAAGCATGTAATTTCTGAGGCTCCACCATACCGACCGATACCAACCAGGGTGATCAAATCGCAAACAAAAGTGCCATCGCCGTCATCATCCACGTAACACCTGGCACCAAAAGGCAAAGAAACAGCCCCTTTGGATCGAATCTTTAGTGCCTTCAATATCTTTCGCGCGCGTTCTTTATTTGCAGGCTTCAAGCCCTCGTTTCTAAGACTCCCCCTTCTCTTCTTCTGACGAGCGAGCAAAAAGCAAAAATAGGAAAGCACCACAAAAAAGACAATGAAAAACACAACAATAAATTCATCTTTATGCATAAATATGGCCGCACCCACCACAGTTCGCCAACTTACTTTCTTTCTATATAGCTTTGAAAACCCTCTCAGCCCTCAATCAAATCCTGGAAGCACATACCATAACCACCATCTCCATTCCGCTCGCCGCATCAGACGTCTAATATCCCGAAAACCGGAACGTACAAAAAAGCCCCCTCCACAAAAAGCCCCAAAACCAGAACCAAAAACCAATAAAACATCAAAAGAAAATAAAAAATAAATTTATTTTTTAACAGTCCTCGCTTAAGAAAAAAAACCGGCAAGAACCACAAAAAAACGCCGATCACCCCAGCCAGATGCAACGGGATCACAGATGTGAACAATGCTATAAAATAAAAAATCCAAACGTGCACCACATCAACTCTTTCATTATTCATCACGCCTCTCACACACGTCTTTCCATGCACCTACAAACATCGAAATCAAAAAAGCATTCATTACAGCAATCATCGCCAAACCCCAACACTGCCCCTTTCGAAAGCCCAACATATCGACCTCTCTAGCAAAGAAAGAATAAGAAAAATAACAGCGCCCAAAAAAACAGAGCGATGAACATCTGCAAAACGCCCAGATTAAAGTTGACGCACGCAACCCAAGGGCAGAGAGGATCATATTTAATAACAATTTTTTTTCGAGGTATATTCAGATCTGCACCACTCTTACCCACCAGCTCACCGCGAAAGAGCTGCCCGCCTGAAAGGGCAAATCGCCAATATACTTTTCCGTCAACTTCGTATTTATACCGCCGCAACCGAAGTACGCCGACGCCGCCAACCAATTTCGCGGGCACAGCGACCAAAGACCCCTTTCTCAGAAAAAGAACCAGACAGAAAGCAACATATACCGAAACAGAAAAAAACATGCCCCTGCAATTAGCTGAGACAGAGGAGATGACAAAGGGAAGGGAAAAGGGTTCATACATACTCCGGCCGCTATTCAGGCGAGGCACTGTATACGTGTACATTGAGTAGCATCATGATTCTTACTGGGATACACCTTCAGCGGGCCCAGCCAAAAAGCGCCAGCAAGCCACCTAAAAAAACCATAACCCAGAAAGCCATCACACCTATGATTCGCCAATTTATATTACTTTTTACGTACCTTTTGAAATCTTCTGAGTCCCTCAACTCCCAGAAATACATCCCAGAAACCACCACCGCCATACCGCCAGTCATCCATAGAAAAGCTGAGTGCAACCCAGCCCCCTCATAAGCATTTGACATCAAAATAATTGCCAAAAGGTCATAAAAACACATTTTTGCAAATGTCATAAGAAAAGCCAGCGCATACTGTCGCCCTGTCCATTTACAGAACCGCGACGCAAAAAAAGATGTCTAAAGAGCGTCCCAAGATTCAAAGAATCAGCGCAAACCTTCAGTGTATTCAGCAATGAAATTCAACACCACTAACATAGCGACGAGAGCAGACCAATAAACCATCTGCCCTCTTTTAAAATTGAATTTTTCCCTCAAAAAGGAAAAAACCATGAAACACCAGCAAACAAGACCGAAAAAATAAAACCCATCAATCAGATACCCAATTCCTACAACCCAGAATATGAATATAATCAAATACTGGATTATCTTCTCAATCATTTTTCCCACATACCATCTTACGAGAAATCACGGCACTGACCCCTAAGCCTAGCAAAGCCGATATATTGATAGCCACCGACAAAGCCACCCAAGCCGCCAAAAAAGGCAACACCAAATAAGCGAACTCAAAATCCAAAGCAGCCACATAGCAACAGCCTTTAATTAACCCACCCGAGACAAGCGCCCAGACCAAGGGAGATCAACACTATTTTTAAAAGAATGTCTTTGCTGACTATCTTGCCTACCTCTTACAGAACGACGACGTAAAAAACGATGCTGAACCAAGCCCCCAAAATTCAGCGCAGACTTTCGTTGTATTCAGCAATGAAATTCAGAACCACGAACATAGAGACCAAAATAGTCCAAAAAAAACCTCACCTCTTTTCGATACAAACTTCTCTCTAAAGAATGGAAAAATCATAAAAACAAAACAAAACAAAACAAAAAAGTCCAGAAAAATAAAAGCCAGTTGACAGGTACTCAATGCTCGCAGCCGCAAACACCAAAGCAAAAAAATACTGAAAGAATATCTTCGCTTTTTTACCCACCTTCTCCACACTCCATCCCTCTAGATAAAACAGGACTAACCACCACCCCAATCATAAGTAAAATACTCATTGCCATCGCGAGAGTCACAAAAATCGCAAAAAAGGCAGCACAGCATAAGCACCCCCAAACACCATAAATGAAAAAAATCTGTTTTATCAATGCAAAAAATAAACCACAAGAACAGACATCAAAAACGAAACCAAGGGCATCAAGGACCTTGCCAAGGCCGCCAAAAATAATTTTCGCCAAAGAACTAGAGGCGACAAGTTCACCGGCAGTAGCCAACCATGACAAAGCTTCGTCGAACCACGAATCCAGGACACCTCCATTCTCTCCGCTGGAGATAAGATACGCACCGGCACCTGCATTCGGGTCTAGCACCGTATAGCCCACGGCGGCGCGGCCGTGGAGATTGACCGGTCGCTCGTGGGCGGTGACTTCCTTTCCTGCCAGGACTGCATTGCGGATATCGGTTTCTTCATCAAGGCTCAGATCAAGGCCCGCCAGCGCCTGGTTGAGGTTAGCTCGGGTGATGGTCCAGATTTTCTGTCCCTCAGCTGCGGCGAGTTGTAGCGCCTTAACGGCGCTGATGCCATGGGCTGAGTTTTCTTCGGTGCTACACATTTGCTCTGGCAGTAGATGTTCCATGGCGGCGACGTTGTCCACGTCCATGGTCAGCCCGCTGGCCGTAACGTTCCTGGGGATACCGAACCAACCGGCTTTCGAAAAGGCTTAGACTCAGACGGCAACCGCCCCCCTACAAAGCTTCCCAACATAAAACTAAATAAAGCCCACATCGAAAAACAACGAGGCAGCGTTTATCCCCAAATAGACAACATCAAAAGGAAGAATATGCCACCTACTGGAAAATGACTCATAAAACTTCTCATTCCCTGGCCGCGAGAGAAAAAACCTCCGGAAGGCCATCATCAAACTCTCCCCCCACAACAAAAAACAAACCAAGAACAAAGCCAAAGCTGCAATAAGGACAGGATCCCCTCCACCAAACCGCCAGGAAGTCCAAAAATCAACAGGGGTCAGAGGAATCAATAAAAGCCCTAGAGAGCGAACCAGCGCCACCTTTTCAGTCACCGCACCCCAAACCTCAAAATAAAACCAAGAAAAGTACATCAATGCCCACCCAGAGAGCAGGTACATGAAAAAAGCCCCAAACCGCTGAATGACGTAAAGGTCCGGATTTTCAATCCAGACCACCCTCAACATCACAAGAGAGTAGACACCCAGGAGTCCCCACATACGCACCCGACGGAATTCAGTGCAGGAAAGAACAATCTGACCGCTTTGCGCGTCCACAACGCCCGAAAGCCGGGTGAGATCCGACAAAACGAATCCAGCTTCCATGACTGGCCAGCGGCGTTTCCATGCCTTTCCCCCACGATTTTTAACCGCACTGTCCCCCAGTGGACGGACGGTGTTTTGTTACGTGAAGGAAAAACTAGCAAAGCTTTGGGGGAAGGCTTGTAAGCAATTTCTTACATGGCTGTAGGCAAAACGCCCTTTCGGGCGCTTAATAAGCAAAAATGTGAAATGCTTCAAATCCTGTTCAGTATCGCCATCCAGATGGCCTTGGCGTCGCGCTGGTAGGCGCCCATGCGTTCGATCAGTTGGTGGCGGGGGCGGTTGTCGATGAGGGTATCGGGCAGCAGGGGGTCGAGCAGGATCAGGCGGATAGCGGCGCGGCCGAGCAGCAGGCTTTCGGCGGCCACTTCCGATTCCGGGCGGCGGGTGAGGGTTTTGTGGCTGGCGGCCAGTTGCCGGGCCATGTGCCGGTATTGTTGCTTGAGCGCGGAGCAGTCCCATAGGCGGCGGGCTTGTTTTTCGTCGGCATTGGAGAGTTCGGTGACGGCGAATACCCGGGCTTCCTGCGCCAGGCCCAGGCGGGCCAGGTCTTTGCGCAGGCCGGCGATGCCGCCGCTCAGATTGTCCGGCCGCAGGCGCAGGCCGGTGTCGCCGAGCAGGCGGAAGCCACGCAACGCCAGCGCCCGTTCGTGGCGGCGCCAGGCGGTTTTGTCCCGGCGCGGCACGGCGCTGTCGAGCACCGAGGCCCAGCCGCCGGTCCAGTCGCGCACCCGCTGCTCCCGGCGCAGCCAGCTTTCCACTTCGCCGAACAGGCCGCTGGTGGCGGTATCCAGCCGGTACAGCCCGCGCTCCGGGCTGACCACCCGTCCTTGCCGTTGCAGGCGGTTCAGGGCCACCCGCACGTTCTGGGCGCGCAGGTCGCACAGTTCTCCGGCATGGCAGAGGGCGGCCACCGACAGTTCGTGGCGGTCATGGGTGGAGAGCAGGTCCATCACCATGTCGGTGGCGCTCATTGCGCTGTCCGTCGAAGGCCCAGCCAAATTTCCACTTTTGTCTTTCATGGACAACACCTGAAATATATCTTAATCTGGAAAACACAGACAAAATAAGTAACAACGGCCGAAACCCATCGTTTTCGGCGAGGAGTCCCCAGTGTCGACATCCCCAGTGCTTACCCGGACGGACGGTGCCATCCGGACGATCATCATAAACCGCCCGGAGAAACGCAATGCGGTGGATCAGCCCACCGCCGTCGCGTTGCGTGCCGCCTTCGAGGCCTTCGAGGCCGATGAGGCGGCGCGGGTGGCGGTGTTGGCCGGCGCCGGGGGCACCTTTTGCGCCGGCGCCGATCTGCAAGCCCTGGGCGATCCGCAGCTGCGCAATGAGATCGAACCGGAAGGTACCGGCCCGGGCCCCATGGGTCCCAGCCGCATGCTGCTGAGCAAACCGGTGATCGCGGCGGTGTCCGGCCATGCGGTGGCCGGCGGCCTGGAGCTGTCGTTGCTGTGCGATCTGCGCGTGGTGGAGCGCTCGGCGGTGTTCGGAGTGTTCTGCCGACGCTGGGGGGTGCCGCTGATCGACGGCGGCACCGTGCGCCTGCCACGCATTGTCGGCCAGGGCCGGGCCCTGGACATGATTCTTACCGGCCGCCCGGTGGGCGCCGAGGAAGCCCTGCGGATGGGCCTGGCCAATCGGGTGGTGGACGATGGCACCGCCCTGGAAGCCGCCCAGGACCTGGCCCGTCAGATCGCCAGCTTCCCTCAACAATGCATGAAGGCGGACCGCGCTTCCGCCTACGGCCAGTGGGACCACGAGCTGGCGGAGGCGCTGCGCCGGGAAGGGGCCGGCGGCTACCCGGTGGTGTTCGAGGAAGCCATCGCCGGCGCGGAGCGCTTCGCCAAGGGCGCCGGCCGCCACGGCGAATTCGAATAACGACGGCATCCGCAACAACAACGGACAGAACAATAACGGGAGAGTCTGATGAGCACCACCTATCTGGACCTGATTCACCGGGGCGCCGGCTACAATCCGGAGCGCACCGCCATTGTCTTCGGCGACGAGAGTCTGACCTTCGGCGAGACCCAGACACTCAGCAACCAGCTGGCCCACGCACTGATCGAGCGGGGCGTGCAGCGGGGTGACCGGGTCGCCCTGCTGCTGAATAACAGCCTGTACAGCGTGCCGGTGGACTTCGCCTGCGTGAAGGCGGGCATCAACCGGGTGCCGCTGAACGCGCGGCTGTCCCTGGAGGAGCACGCCCGCATGCTGGAGGAAACCGGCGTCGGGATGCTGCTGTACGGCGCCGACCTGGCGGAGCGCGCGGCGGCCCTGGGCGACGCCCGGCCGGGGCTGGTGTGCCACGGCATCGGCGCCGACGCGGTGGGCGACGATCTGCTGGCCGCCGCCGCCGGCTGCAGCACGGCGGCGCCGGACGTGGCGGTGGCCCCGGACGATGTGATCCTGACCCTGTTCACCTCCGGCACCACCGGCACCTTGAAGGCGGCCCAGCACACCCAGGCTTCCTATGCCGGTGTCTGCCGTAACGTGCTGCTCAACCTGCTGGACGTGCAGCGCGACGACGCCATGCTCCATGCCGCTTCATTGATCCACGCCTCCGGTGTGTTCGTGCTGCCGTTCTGGCTGCGCGGCGCGCGCACCGTGATCATGCCCGGCTTCGATCCCGGCGCCTTCCTGGACCTGATCGAACAGCAAGGCATCACGGCGGTGAACATGGTGCCCACCATGCTGCAGATGCTGCTCGGCCATCCGCGTTTCGAGAGCACCGACGTGAGCCTGCTGCGCCAGGTGATCTACGGCGCCTCGCCCATGCCCCGGCCGGTGATCGAGCAGGCCATGCAGCTGTGGGGTCGGGAGAAGTTCTGGCAATACTACGGCCAGACCGAGTGCCCGCTGGCCATCGCGGTGTTGCGCCCGGAGGACCACCGGGGCGATCTGCTGGGCGCCTGCGGCCGCCCGTCCCTGGATGTGGAAATCCGGCTGGTGGATGAGGCCGGCCAGGACGTGCCCGCCGGCGAGCCCGGCGAGATCGCGGTGCGCGCGCCATCGATGATGGCCGGCTATCACAATGCCCCGGCGCTGAACCGGGAGATGTTCATGGAGGGCGGCTGGCTGCGCACCCGGGACGTGGGCGAGTTCGACCAGCGCGGCTACCTGCATCTCAAGGACCGCACCTCGGACATGATCATCACCGGCGGCTACAACGTGTACCCCCGGGAAGTGGAGGACGTGCTGATGGCCCACCCGGCGGTGGCGGAATGCGCGGTGATTGGCGTCCAGGACGACAAATGGGTGGAGGCGGTGACCGCCGTGGTGGCGCTGAAGCCGGGCCAGAACGTGGACCAGGACAGCCTGATCGCCTTCGTCGCCGGCAAGGTGGCGTCCTACAAGAAGCCGCAGCGAGTGATCTTCACCGACGCCATTCCCAAGACCGCCGTGGGCAAGCTCAACCGCAAGGCCCTGCGCGATCAGTACGGCGGCAACTGAACCCGACCCGGCACCGCCGCGCCTCGCCATGGTACCTTGGGGTCCGATTAACCATGGAGCGAGGCAATGAGCATTAAGGTGGTTTCCTTCGATGTGTTCGGGACGGTGGTGGATTGGTTCAGCACCATCGAACGGGAAGCGCGGGCACTGAATTTGCCGGTGCCCGCCGATCAATTCGCTCTCACCTGGCGGCAAGGCTACCTAACGGCCATCACCCGGGTGTTATCCGGGGAAGCGCCCTGGGCGCTGATTGACGACATCCACTATCAGATCCTTGAAGAGATGCTGGCGCGCTTCGGTATCGATGATCTGGATGAAGACCGGAAGCGGCACTTGAATCTGGCCTGGCACCGGCTCGATCCCTGGCCGGACAGTTCGGCGGCCTTGTACCGGCTGAAGAGTCGTTTCAACACCTGCACCCTGTCCAATGGCAACCTGAGCCTACTTGAGGATCTGGCCCGCCACGGCGACCTGCCCTGGAGTGATGTGCTCTCCGCCGAGACCTTCGGCACTTTTAAACCGGACCCCAAGGTGTACCTGGGCGCCGCGGAAACCTTCCAGGTAAAACCGGAGCAGGTGCTGATGGTGGCCACCCATCAGGAAGATCTGGAGGCCGCCAGGGCGGCCGGGCTGCGCACCGCCTATGTGAAACGGCCGCTGGAATACGGGCCGACAGGCCCGGCCAAGCAGTTTTCCGAGGACCATGATTTTCTGGCCGAGGATATGCTGGACCTGGCGGAGCAGCTTGGCTGTTAATCCGCACGACGGCTGATCCGCACTACTCCACCCGCCACCACTCCGGCAGCAGCCCGCGCACCTGCCGGCGGCCAAAGCGGTCATCGATCAGGTGCACCACGCCTTCGTCGTCGCCGGTGCGGATCACCCGGCCGGCGGCCTGCACCACCTTGCGCAGGCCCGGGTACAGATAGGTGTAGTCGTAGCCGTCGCCGAACAGGGCCGCCAGCCGTTCCTTGAACTGTTCGTTCACCGGGTTCACCTGGGGCAGCCCCAGGGTGGCCACGAAGGCGCCGATCAGGCGCCGGCCGGGCAGATCGATGCCCTCGGAAAAAGCGCCGCCCAACACCGCGAAGCCGATCCCTTCCCCACCCTCCTGGAAACGGTCCAGGAAATCCTGGCGGGCGTTTTCGTCCATGCGCCGCTCCTGGGCCCACACCGGAATGTCCGGCCATTGCTGCCGGAACACCGCCAGCGCCCGCTCCAGATAGTCGTAGCTGCTGAAGAACGCCAGATAGTTGCCAGGCCGCTGCCGGTACTGCTCGCCGATCAGGGCGGCGATGGGCGCCAGGGACGCCTGCCGGTCCCGGTAGCGGGTGGAGATTTGCCGGGCGATGCGCACCTGGAGCTGCTCGGCGCGGAATGGCGACGGCACGTCCGCCCAGGCGGTGTTGTCCGGCAGGCCGAGCAGGTCGGCGTAATAGCGCGCCGGGCTCAGGGTGGCGGAGAACAGCACGCCGGCACGGGCGGTTTCGAACCGTGGCGCCAGCAGCGCCGCCGGCACCACGTTACGCAGGCATAACCGCGAGCCGGGCCGGCCCCGGGCGGGCACCAGCCGCTCGCTGTCGAACAGGAAGGCATCGCCGTCGTAGAGTTCCGCCACCCGGTTGAAATGCAGGGCGTCGAAGTAGAAGCGGGTAAGGTCGCCGTCCAAGGGTTCCGGGTGCTCGGCCATGTGATCGTTGATAGCGGCCAGCATCTGCTGCAGGGCCAACAAAAAAGCCTGGGGCGGATCATCATGGACGCGGTAATCCTGATCCGGCTGGGCGGTGTCGATGTCCTTGTTAAGGGCGCTCCACTGGCGGTTAAGCCGTTCGAAGGCGGCCTTGAGATCCTTGGGCACCGCCCGCTTCACACGGCGGAAAGTAATCTGATCCAGCTCGGCGCTGTACATGCCCCGGGCCCGGTCCACCAGGTTGTGGGCTTCGTCCGCCAGCACCGCCACCCGCCACTGGTTTTCCGTGGTCAGGCCGTGCAGCAGTGCGGAAAGATCAAAGAAATAGTTGTAGTCACCCACCACCAGGTCGCTCCAGCGGGCCATCTCCTGGCTCAGGTAGTAGGGGCAAACGTCGTGCTCCAGGGCCAGCTCGCGCAGCCGCGCCCGGTCCAGCATGGCCTCGCCGGCGGCGGCGGCGCGGGCCGCCGGCAGGCGGTCGTAGAAGCCTTCCGCCAACGGACAGGATTCACCGTGGCAGGCCCGGTCCGGGTGTTCGCAGCTCTTTTCCCGGGCGATCAGCTCCAGGGTACGCAGGGGCGGGTCGCCGGGTTCCGGCGCCACCGGGTCCGGGGTCAGGGTGCGCACCGCGTCCAGGGCCAGCCGCCGGCCTGGCGTCTTGGCACTAAGGAAAAACAACTTATCCAACCCCTGGCCCGGGGCGGCCTTGAGCAGCGGGAACAGGGTGCCCAGGGTCTTGCCGATGCCGGTGGGCGCCTGGGCCAGCAGGGTGCGGCCGGTACAGGCGGTCTGGTAGACCGACTCCGCCAGCACCCGCTGGCCGGGGCGGAAGTCCGGGTGCGGAAAGCCAAGGGTGGCAAGCCACTGATCCCGGCGCCGGCGGTGGGCCAGTTCCCGGTCCGCCCATTGCAGGAAACGCTCGCACTGATCCTGAAAAAACGCCTCCAGATCGGCGGCGGCGTGGGTCTCGCGCAGGGGCGTTTCCTTCTGCTTCACCACGTCGAAATAGACCAGCGCCAGCTCGATCTGCTCGAACCCTTTTTCCCGGCACAGCAAGGCGCCGTAGATTTTCAGCTGGGCCCAGTGCAGGGCCCGGTGATTGTCCGGCTGGCGGGCCAGGTCGCCACGAAACGTCTTGATCTCTTCCAGCCGGTTGCGGCCCGGGTCATAGCCGTCGGCGCGGCCGCGCACCTTGAGATGACGGTGCTCCCCACTCAGGGCCACTTCGCTTTCATAGCCCTGGCCGCGTCGGCCGGCGACGGTGGCGTGGCCGGCCATGCCCTCCTGGGCGGTGGGCGACGGCGTGAAGCGCAGGTCCAGATCGCCGGCCTTGGCGGTGAATTCGCACAGGGCGCGTACCGCCACGGTGTAGCTGGTTGCCTCGCTCACCGGGCCTCCCAGGCTACCTTGCAGACCACCGCCGGCATTTGCTGCTCGGCGAAGTAGCTCAGCCAGCGGCGCTGGTTGTCCTGCAGCCGGTCGCCGGGGCCTTTCACCTCGATCATCCGGTACTCGCCGCGCTCCGGGAAAAACTGGATCAGGTCCGGCAGGCCGGCGCGGTTGGCCTTGATGTCACGCAGCAGCCGTTCGCCATGGCGTGCCAGGTGGGCGGCGGGAATGCAGTCCAGGGCCAGCTCCAGCAGCGGCTCGGAGAGCATGCCCCAATGCACCAACGGCGATTGAATGCCCTGCTTGCGCTGGAAGGTATCGAGAATACGCCGCCGGTGGCGGCCGCTTTCCAGGTCGGCGAAGGCGGCGGCGAAAAGGTCCCGGCGCCGGGCCACGAAGTCCGGCCGGTGCAGGTCCGCCGGGCCGCTCTGGAATGGATGAAAGAAGGCCCCGGGCAGGGGCGCGAACAGCGCCTCCCAGCACAGCAGCCCGAACAGGCCGGTGAGCAGGGTGTTCTCCACGTAGAACACCGGCGCCCGGTCGTCATGGAAATGCTCGGCCACCGCCCCCTCCACGCGACCGGCGTCGATCAGACGCGATAGCGGCAAGGTCAGCGACCACTCCTCCGTGGCCAGCGCCGCCGCCGGCGCGGGCCGGGGCAGCCCCAGCTTGCGATGCAGGCGCGGCAGCAACCGGCCCAGGGCCTGGCGCTCCGCTTCACTCTCCGGGCGGGCGGCGGCTTCGTCGGCCAGGGTCAGGGCGGCCCGGTACTCACCGCGCCGCTCCAGCACCCGCAGCCGCCGGGCGCGGGCGTCCGGGTGCTGGCATTGCGCGTACAGAGCCTCGGCCTGTTCCAACTGGTGTTCCCGTTCCCACTGCCGGGCCAGCTTATAGCGCAGCTTGTGGCGACGCTCCTCCACCCAGGGGTTGCCGGTGTCGCCGGCGGGCAGATCAGCGGCCACCGCCTCCACCGCTTCGCCGGCCTCGAACCGTTGCCGGCAGGCGTGCAGCGCCAGCCAGGCGTCCAGGTCGGCGCGGTGGCGGTAGGGCCGCGTGGTGGCGTCCAGGCGCACCCGCTCGTAGCGGAAGGTGCCCAGCTCGGTGAGCACGAACTCGCGCCAGTCCTGGTACAGGTTGCCGAAGAACATCAGCCGCAGGCGCTCGCACACCGGCATCACGGTAAGCTGCCAGGCCGCCGGCAGGTGGCCTTCCGGGTCCCAGGCCGACAGCGGGCGCGGCGTCGACGCCGGTTCCGCCAGGGCCACCAGCCAGTCCGCCTTGCGACCGTGACGGTCCAGGCCGGCGGCGGCCAGCCGGGGGGCCAGGGCGCGGCCCAGCTCCGCCTTGGTGTAGAGGCGGAACAGTTCTTCCAGGGTCAGATCGCCGTCCCGGCGCACCCAGCCGGCGGCTTCAAGGATCGTCAGCGCCGGCATGGCCGGGCCGATTTCCGGGTAACGGAGTTTGTCGGCGCGGAACAGCTCGCCGCTGCGCATCACCATGCGCGTAAGCAGCGCCCGGGGCGCCTCCGGCAGCGCCACCACGCCGTCCACGAAGGCCCGTTCGGCGTCGTCGAGCAGGTCCCCGTGACACTCGCTCACCCAGCGCAGCACGGTCTCGAAGTTGCGCAGGTAGTAGAGCGGATCGTCCAGGGTGGCGGGGGTGGCGATACTGTCCATTTGGCTAGTATAGGGGTGGGTTTCCGGTGATGCGAGTGTCGGGCGCCGCCCGGGGGTGATCGCGGCTGAAGCCGCTCCTACGGTGCGTCGTGCGCTGTCGTGGCGGTGATCATATGGGTAGGAGCGGCTTTAGCCGCGATCAGGCGGTGATGCGCGCCAGGGCCTCACGGATTTCGGCGTCGTCCCGGGGCCGCACCAGCCGCGCCACCTCCTCACCGTCGCGCAGAAAGATCAGCGTCGGCCACAGCCTGACCCGGTACGAGCGCCCCAGGGGCCGGCCCTTACCGTCTTCCACCTTGATGTGCTCCATGTCCGGGTACTCGGCCAGGGCCGCCTGGATCAACGGCTGGGCGGCGTGGCAATGGCCGCACCAATTGGTGCCGAACTCCAGCACCCGGGCGCCGGGGTGCGCGTCCACGGCGGCGCGGTCCAGGGTTTCCGGAGAGTAATGGGATTGATAGGCCATGGGCGTTGCTCCGCATTGGGCGCTCGGGTCGGCAAGCATACACCGACCGGGCCGGCGCTCTTCAAGTGGGTGATGGCCGGTCAGTGGCGGCGCGCCCGCAGGGCACGCAGGGGCGCGGCCAGCGCCAGCGCGATCAGCCCGCCCAGCAGGGCCAGGGCCATGTCCTTCTGGGCGTCCCAGGGGTCGCCCTGGGTACCCAGGAAGGCATCGCTGCCATCCCCGAAGGCCACCGCCGCGCCCCATTCGATCAGTTCATAGATCATCGAGCTGGCCAGAATCAGCGAGAACGCGAAGAAACCGGCCCAGGCGCCGCGCAGGCCGACACCGTCGCGGCACAGCTGGCGCAACGGCAGCACCAGCAGCACGCCGTACAGAAAATGCAGCACGCGGTCGTACTGATTGCGCTGCCAGCCCAACAATTCGTCGATGCTGAAGCCGGCCAGTTGCCGGGCCCAGGCGTCATAGGGCACCTGCGAGTAGGTGTAATGGGCACCGATTTCGTGGAGCACCAGGAACAGGGTGATCAGCGCATAGCTGCCGGCGGAAAACCGGAACCAGCGGCGCGTAACCCAAAGCGTCACCAGGAACAGGGCCACCACGGCGTTTTCCATCAGCCAGGTTTCCCGCTCCACCGGCGCCACCGCCAGTACCGCCATCACCACCAGTAGGATCGCGGAGCAGGCCGCGAAGGTTTTGCGTTCGTCCATGTTTTTGCCGGCACCCGGTTCAACGTTTTTGGTGTCCGGAGCTTACCACTGGAGGGGAGGACGCCGAAGCGTCGCGCGGCCCAAAAGCATCGCGACTGAAGTCGCTCCTACGGTTGAAGAATGCGGTAGGAGCGACTTCAGTCGCGATGCA
>CENV01008993.1_pt1 | contig 26819 bp, 25 predicted proteins | sample 530231 | NCBI WGS metagenome assembly CENV01 (sample SAMEA2619815, study PRJEB7988) | marine metagenome | biome: marine biome (ENVO:00000447); feature: surface water layer (ENVO:00002042); material: "saline water (ENVO:00002010), including plankton (ENVO:xxxxxxxx)" | depth 5 m | reverse complement strand
CCGAGAAGAGTTAGGTGAAAATTGGTTTGGTCATAGAGGCGCACATAGCGATGGTGTAGATGTCTTGATGTTTCACTCTACGGAAACTTCACCAATTATCTTTTGCGGAATAAGATTCGAGGTCAAATCTAAAAACGAACCTTTTCCGTTTTATCTCGATGAACGAGAACGAGAACAGTATCAGTCTTATCGGGATATTTTAGAACGCTATGGAGTGGAAACAGTTTATGCTTTTAGAAAAGTAGGTGGGCGAGGAAAACAATGGTGGTTTTGTCGGACTTCTGATTTCGGAACAACGAAAACAGGAAATGTCTGCGTTAGGCAAGAGAATGCAACCCCTATGCAAGAGTTTGTCACTTCGGTAAAGGCTATAAATGGGAATTGACATTACTTATGAATATGAAGCAAACCTCAAATACAATGACGGCTCCTTGCACTCATTGTGGCAAGGGGATAGATTTACGAGCGAGAGGCATAAAAGAACTCGCACCGAATAAAAACATTTACTGCAACAAGAGTTGCATGGGTAAGGCGCAAACTAAACGAGCCACGCTGGAACTTGAATGTGCTTACTGCTGTAACACCTTTACAACTTTGAAAGGTCGTCATTCCGAGAACAATCTTTTCTGCAATCAAACTTGTGCTTTCGCTGTTAGAAAAGATAGATACTTTTGGACGATACTTCATATACTGTCGAATCAAACGGAATATCTAAGTGCCGACCAAATCAGGTCGAAACTGAAAACTCGAAAAGTGGATTTAACACCTATGAGAATTGCTACTCGAATTTCCAACAACCCTATGATTGATGTCAATAAAGAATCGGAACCTTTTACTTACTCTCTAAAAGAGCAGTATCGAAAAACTCCTTGGCGTTGGCACACCTCTAAGTTTTACCGAAAAATGGGAACTACTGCTTCCGAGTATCACAAAAGATTCTGATTATCGGGAACGATGGTAAAGGTAGGCTCCACCTGCGCCAACTGCGCTGAGAATCCACCACTTGGCATCAAGAATAAAGCCGAGAGTGTTACGGTTACATTGTCCTGTGCTTTCATCGAGCGAGTAACCTAAATCACAGCGACACATCTTTTCATCTTCATCATAGGTGCTGTTTGCAGGACAACTCGGTTCGACTTGACCGCTGGTTGAAACAGTAGTAGTAGTAGTAGTATTAACTTCTTCTTCCTCTTCCTCACCTTCTGCGGTATCGTCTGCTTCACCATCTTGCTCTCCCTGCTCGGTGACATCATCTGCTTCTTCGGTTTCCTCGGATTCAGGTGGAGTGGTGTCCACTTCACAAGCGTAAAAGGCATACTCATAAACCGCATCGCCTTCGTAAAAGTAGTATTTTGCCCTATCTACTTCTTTATTGGAAACTGCCGCAATTGCCGAGTCGGTATTCTGATATGGTGATGTCGGACAGATTCGCCCTCTTCCCATTGGTCTTTGTAGGACAATACCTCTTCTTCGCATGAAACGAAAACCCTTTTCTAAACACTCACTCATCTCGCTCCATTCATCCCATTCGATTTTACAATCTACATCTTGAAGTTTAACAGGGCCATCATCTATTCTTTCAAGACCTCCCCTATTCATTTTCATAAGGTTCTGATTTACCACAGTTTCAAAGGCAAAAGTGTTGATTAAACTCATGGGTATCACCTTTACTTCGCTGTTTGACTATAAGAGGTTTGGCTTAGTTACTTTCGCAACATTGATACGGCTACAACGGCTCCGACACCGAACACAGCGTATAATCCATACCGTTCTAAAAGTTCCATAGCCGATAAACCTTCAGAAGAATCATCTTCTACACAAACACCATCTTCATACTTGTAACCCTCATCACAATAACAGAAACCGTCTTCTCTTTTAGTGGAATTAGCAGGACAACCTTGAGATTGGTTCTCCGACTCCGTTTCTTCTTTTTCAACACAGTTTTCACCGAACATATCGCTGATGTAACCTTCGTCACAAACACAACGGTTGTTTTCCGAATCATAAGTAGCGTTTGCAGGACACCCGCCTTCTCGTTCTTCCCGCAAAGTTACCTGTTCAGCGTAATCAATTTCACCGACAATGTAATTTCTTACTGCCTTCGGGTCGGTGTTCACCAAATAAGTTTGACTGAAAATCACTTGCCCGTCTGCATCTACGGCTTGAATCAAACCGTTTTCGATGTCATGCACGATTTCATACTCACGGTGGCTTTCTATTTTTCCTTCACCGTATTCCGAAGGTTTGTAATACACACCTGCCAAAGTTATCTTCATGGAATCGTCACTCGCTCCTGCGTCCATCTTGGAACTGAATTGACTGAAAACTTCCCCACCTGTTTTGATGTAGATGTTTTCAATGCTTCCGTATTCGGAATCCAAATCAAACTCAATCCTGTCACCGACATCTCCATCAAGAATTAACCATACCGTGGCCTTCCCACCCGTAAAAGATTCGTAGAACTGCGTGATACGATTAGGAACTTGCTCTTTAGTCGCTTCACTTAAAGTCACACCGATACTATTCTTCAAAAACTTCAAGGCTGCGACATAATTGGCTTCCACTTTAATTTTAACTCGCCATTGAGGTTTCACAACAAGTTTGATAGCCCCATCATCACCTACTACATCTCGCAGTTTCACAGTATCGTTACCGTTACTCCAAGAGTATTTTTCTTTGAGCGTAAAAGTAGTAAAGGGAGAGTTTCTTGCCCCTCCACCCATCTGATAGTATTCCTTCAAAGTAGCAGGACGAGATTCAATCTTGATGTTGTCACGCACTCGATAACCCCAAGCCCACGGCTCAGGTGCAAGCCCCGCATCAGATTCTTGATGAAAAGTTAGCATTTCAGCCATTTTCCTATCCATAATACGAAAAGCATCCATACCATCAACCTCGCTTGGGGCTTAACAAGGACACCGCTAACAAGCCAGCCAATCCGAAACCATACCAAACACCGTATTCTTTCAAGTGTGCGTCAATATCAAAGGATTCGGAATCATCATCCGAGTCGTCTTGTAAAGTGTCACCGTTATCTCCGTTATCACCGTTATCTCCGTTATCTCCGTTGTCAGGGTTCAAGGAGTAATCAATTTCTACGCACTCGCCGTTGGCATTTTCGGTGTAACCACTTTTACAAACACATTGGTCTTGTGTAGAGTCATAAACGGCGTTTTCAGGGCATTCTCCTTCTCGGCACGGGTCGTCTGCTGTCCCGATGTAGATTTCTTGAGCCTCGTCAAAGGTGTTGGAAATGTAGCCTTCTCGACAAACACAACGGAAACAAGTTCCTGTGGGTAAAGATTTACCGTATTGGCGATAAGTGTTGTCACCACATCCACCCGTTAATCTGTAACCGTCAGGGCAAGTGTTGGCTTCCTCGAATTCGGCTTCCTCTCTTGCTTGCTGTTGGTCTTGGCGAGCGATGTAGTTGCGGGCTTGAGTTTTCAAATTTTCCAAAGCGTTAGTGAGTCGAGTTTTGTTGAAATTTCCTGCGCTGTCAGGAGTGATGCTAAAAGTAGTTCCAACTTCTATACTTCGGGAAGCGTTAGTGCGAGCGATGTATCTTCCTTGAGTTGGAGTTTGCCGAGGAACAGCGTAGGTTTGCCAAGCAATCGTGACTTGTAAAGGTCGCCCACCACTCACAGTTGCTAAATCGGCGGCATCACTTGTCCAAACGATGCTGTTAGGAGCCGAAGTCCACCGAGCAGGTTGGCTTAACACCATGAAACAATCATCGTAACCTGATTTAACCGTAGGAGAACTACCTAAAAAAGTGTTTAGGGCAGTTATATTGGCGTTAATCATAGTGTTTAATTGAGATGAGTTGATACGAATAGCGTAAGGGTCGTTAGGATTCGGTTGAATGGCGTAGTTTCCTGCATCTAAAGTGGCAGCGGAATAATACGAATCTAAAGTTCCTAAAAGAGTTGGCTGATAATAACTTGCTGTGCTGTTGTTTCTTCTGAAAGAACCGTCTGATTGTTTATTGAAAATTAATTTTTGCATCATGTATGTTTTCGTATTAGTAGAACTGTTACAACGAGTGTAAGGTATTTCCCAAACTAAAAGGGCAAACTTATCTCCTGCTTGCGCCGAAGGAGAAGGTCTTGCACCTCTTGACGCATTGAAATAATCAGCCTTGCTTTGGTCAAGAATCCAATGATTACAACTGTAAAGGTTGGCAGGAACTAAACCACCCTGAACATTAGTAGAGGTTTGAGTATCGTAAAGCGAACCATCTATTGTAGCAGAATCAAGAGGGGTGGCAGAAAAGTTCTTACAAGGTGGAGCAGTAACAGCCGCAAAAGTTTCGGCTTGCCGTTGCATCATCTTTCCGATGCGTTGATTAAAGAAATCGAAATAATCCGTCATAACGCTCAATCTCATGAAGCAGGACGACTATAAGAACACAACCCTTTTATCCCAATTGTCCTGAAATAAGGTTATGACCCTCAAAATAGCCATTAGCGGTAAAATGTGTTCAGGCAAAACTACGCTGTTAGAAATGATTACGGATTACCACGATGTAGAAGTTTGTTCAGGTGGAGCCGACCAAGATATTCTGCAAGTAGCGGAACGATTTTCATTGGCTGACCCTGTAAAAGAAGTAGCCCATCGTTATTTTCGTATGCCTGAAGACTACAAAGACCGACCTTTACTTCAAAAAATAGGACAACAATTTCGTGAAATCGAGCCAAAGGTTTGGATTAACCTGTTGATTGACCGAGCCAACCGTTACGAGGAAAAGCAAAATGAGTTAGAATCGGTTGATGGTGCTTCTATGATTGGCTGTGCGATTTGTGACGATGTAAGATTTCCTAATGAAATCGAAGCATTAAAAGAAGCAGGTTGGATTACGATTCGTTTAGATGTGGAAGATGAAGAAAGAAAATCTCGTCTGCAAAGAGTTTATGGTGAAGATTGGGAATCTCATTGGAACAACCGTAACGAAATTTCCGAAACCGCACTTGATGATTACGATTTCGATTGGGATTTCACCCTTGAAAATCCAACCTATCAAGAATTAGAACAATTCACAGTTAAACTTTATCGTTTGCTGTATTCACCGAAGGCGTAAAAGCCGATGCTGAAAACGGCAGCGAGCAAAGCGATTCTTTGTAGCCCGTTGAATCTATCCATAAGAGATTCAGCACTTAAAGGATGGTGGTTTTCACCCGATTTACCTTCAATATCCACGATACCCATGTAACCCATTTTACCTAACGCCTCTTGGAATCTGAACCAATCAATGTTCATATCGTTCATAGTAGTTCCGTTGGCATCCGACTTATTCATCCCATTATCCCTTGTAATCGCATAAGGGTCAATCGAAGGATTGGATTGTTTCATAGCCTTTACAATGGTCTTTTCATCAGGGAAAACTAAAATTCTTACCCTGTTGTGAATAACATCTTCCCCGCCTTCTTTTTGCTGATGCGGATAAACAACGAACTGAACTATTCTACTACGCCCCCCGTTTTTACCACTATCTCGAACTTCCAAGAATTCATCAATTAAATCTACCGAGGAAAAATACTGTCTGCCGTTGTAGATTTTACCATCTTTTAGAGGATGGCCGTGAATCGTCCACTTTTTCTGCGAAGGACTTAAACCTTTAGTAGCAGCATCAACCGCTGTTTTTTCAGCAGGTATAACAGAAATGGCCGACTCGTCACCCATGCTCGCCTTTCCGATGTAATATCTTCCGTTTTTCTCATAGACATAACTCATCCACTCTCGTTCAAGGTGGGTGTCGTCATTATGGCTTTTTATTTCTTCAATCGCTTGTGGGGTAAAGCGTTGCCATTCTTTAAGCCACGGTTGAGTCATAACGCTACTTGGTAGTAGGACTATAAGAAGGCTTGGGGTAGTTACTCTTGGACGATAGCGTAAAGTATGCCTTCCATATCGCCTTGCGAGAAGTTTTCATCCACAAGGTCAATCCGAGTTCCGAAGATACCATAAGTAGCATCCATCAAACTGTTTTTCCATAGTTCTATATGAGCGTTAGCCTCTTCAATCTTGTCTGCTTTAGCCACTAAATAAATAACATAATCAGGGTTTAATTCCGATGTTGCAGGGATGGCTGTCACTAAACTTTCATCTAAATCTTTCACCATCCATTTTTCGTATAAGCCGTGAAGGTCTGCGAAAACATTGTAGCGGATTGGATAAGGCTTGCCTGAAGAACTTCGACCTTGAAGCCGACATTGTTTAGTTTCAATGCTTCTAAAGGCAGAATCATTAGGGTCGGTATCGGAAATGTCACCGTTACTGAAATTCACCCATCGAGTAAGATTCAACACTACCTTATCATCATCTAAAATCAAATCTTCGTCTTCCTCTTCCTCATCTTCATCAGGGTCAGGAACAGGACTCGGTGTAGGGCGTGGAGTAGGAGGTATCGGAGGTTGGTCAGGAATATCTACACAGCGGTAAGTCCCTACGGAAGCATCGTATATCATCATTTGACCTTCAGGACACTCTTCATCCTTTTCTTCAACACATTTTCCTTCAATGTCCGACCAAACCATCACCTTGACAATGTTTCCTGCAAAGTCCACTTCGGGCATACACTCACAGCGTCCTGTGGTTTCGTTGAAAACTGAGCCAGGCATTGTTTCTTCACAATCATCTTTAGGAAGGCATAAATCAGTAGCCAAATCACGATACAATCCCGCAGGAGCAGTTTCGCTGATATTGCCTTCGCTATCAACGCACTTGCCTGTTCGGTTCTTGTTGAATCCTTCAGGACAATCAGGACACTCACAATCATCAGTAAAGGGGCTGTATTCCTTATCTTCATCAGCGCAATTGACACAAGCATCTCTTTTACCTACGAAAATGTAGTCAGAACCAAATAGTTTGTCACAGTCAGGAATACACTTATTGTAGCGAGGGTCGCAGTAGTAATCATCAGGACACGGACGAGGAATACAAGGAGGGCAATCAATAGAACTTACAGTTTTACCACTACCATCCTTGGCTTCACACTCTCCCGATGCGTTGAAATCATATCCGTCAGGACAACATTTTTCTCTTAACCCGAACCACGGATTTTTAATGGTGCAATCAGGACACTTATCAGGGTCGTCACAACCGTTCAAATCTAATTGCATCCACATACCCTTGTCAGGATTCCAAATCTCAGGCCATGCGTGACAGGTTGAACCTAAGAATCTACACGGAAGTCCTAAACGATTCAAAGCAAGGAACATAATGTAAGCCCTATGTCGGCAAGCACCTGCATTGGTGAAAAGGTAAGCATCAAGAATGTCAGGAACACTTCTTGGAATCTCAACACAAACCCAATTCCACAACCACTCATACATCATACTAAGAGTAGAACCAATAGATTGCTCAGGTGTAATTCCCTTTTTAGCGATAACTTTGTCGGCGTGAGCAATACCATCTCTTTGGAGAATACTGTTAATCGGAGGTTGATTAGCGTATTGCTTACCTGCGCCACCAACATAATCAGCAAAACTCATCTGTATAGAAAACAAAGCGTTTTTATCGGTGATAACCGAGTAATTCGGGTGTGCAATATCTACTACGAAAGAAAACTTAGCGTGAAGTGCAGGTTGATAATCTCTTACCTCGATGAAAAGTTGGTCAGCGGAATCTTTGTAAAAGTGAACATCTTCAGGATATTGAGCATCGGCAGAACCGCCAATGAAAGTTGCCTTGACAGGAACAGCGTCAGCAGAAACCGATGGAAGTCGCAGAACCTTTCCACCACCTAACAAACCACAAGTGCGAGGCAGGGTTTGATTTTGCGTCCAACCTGCGGGTGCTTCTTGCATCATAACCTCTCGCAAACTTGGCTGACCTGCTGCCAACTTGAAAACTTCTTTTACGGTGCTGGTTCTTCCAAATAGGTTAGGTTCTTCAAGAGTTTCGTAAATAGACCAACCGAATCCGTCACCGTTAGGCATACCTGAACTTACACAATTGTAAGAATCAATACGAGTCATTCGAGGGTCGGGCGGTTCTCTTTTGAGAACAGGCTTACACTTAGGAGGTTGCGGTTCAGGGTCAGGGTCAGGATTTGGGAACTGTATGTTCACGATTTCATTGGTAATCATAGTTTCTACATCAGGCGGTAAAAGATGTAGGCTTTGGTTGATGATTTGAAGAAAAGCATCAGGGAGTAAAGTAGGGTTGGCTGGCGGAGCCGCAGGAGCAGCGGGCGCAGCAGGAGCAGCGGGGGCTGAAGGGTTAGAAGGCGTAGGAGTAGAAAAATCAGGCGCAGCGAAATCTTCAGTAGCAAAGGTTTCTACGGCTTTGACACTTTCTAAAAGAAACTGCGAAAAGGCAGGATTATCTTGAGTCATTTCCTGAATAACAGCATTGAATTGCTCAATAGTGTAAATCTTGGTTCCTGCTCTTGTGCTTTTAGTCTTAACTGTTTGGAACTTATCACCGAGATTTAGAACAGTTCCTCCGTGATTAGTTTCCACGACACTTAAGCCGTGCCGAGGAAAGTGAGAGTCGAGTAACCGAGCCACTCTTTTAGCATCTCCAATGAAATTTATTCCTTCCTTACCTTCAAGTTCCACAGGGTTGAATGCTTCATCACTAAGCATATCCTTGATTTTTTCGTATAGCGTTCCACGATATTGAGGTTCTTCCTCGGAAGGTAACATCTCTTGAAGGCGGGCGGAAAACTCAATGCGAATCATACCCCACGGAACTGAAGCACGATATTCAGGCCACGGTGCGGTGTCAGAATTAACATAGTGGTCAAGATTTTGCTTTATTTCATCAAGTTCGGCGTGATAGTCGGATGAAACTTCTTTTCGTATCGCTTCAACAGACTCTAAAAGTGCATCAACTTCTTCTACAACTACCCTTTCAAGAGGATTTGTAACCATAACTACACCATATCTACTACTTCGCACGACTATTTGAGGGTATGGCTATTTGATAATGAAAAACGATGCACTCGCACGGGTAGTATAAGATAAGGAAAACCGCCCTTGAAAATGGAATTCACAAAGTTTATACCATAGTTGTCAGGAGTATAGATTGCGAAGAACGCAAAAAAACAAAATGGAGATGATTAAAATGCCAAAGAATAATGATGTAAATGCCGAGCCTGTGGTTATGACTGACGAAGCGAGTGCTTTCCTTGAGAGAATGGAAAGTCAAAAAACCTCTCGTCCTCAGATGAGAGTTGTCACCGAGCGTTTCAACGCTGAATTGGGACAATACTACAACAACCTTGCTATCGTTAGAACCCCAAACTACGATATTCCTTCTCAAAAGGGTTACAACGACTCTACCGCTGTTACTCTTGCTCGCCTTGATGATGGTCGCAGAATGACTTGGTGGGTTTCCAACACTTTCGAGCAAGAAAGGCTCCGAAAGACTGTTGATGGAGCCATCGCTAACGGTGCTTCCTTCCCACTTGAAGTTGAATTTGTTCGTCACAAGAAGATGAGCAAGGCTGGAAACGAATACAACGCCCTTGTCCTTCAAATTGTGAACACAGGAGATGCCGTGGAAGTTCCACCTGTCCCTGAAGACCAACTTGAGGCTGTTGAAGCCGAAGACGCTGAGTGAGTCCATAACTCTACTCCTTTGTCAGCCACTATATGTGGCTTCGGTTGTGTTGAATGACACTCCTGCGGTTCAACCTTCGGCGTAAGCCTTCTCTTTTGAAGGCTAACAAGGTGTTACCCCACCTACGGAGGTTGAATCGCATGACACCTACGGGATTAAGTTGCTGAGAAGTGATAACAATCCTATGGTGAGCATTGTGGAAACCTTTGCAGACCACCGCATTGAGCCCTTGGAGCCTGTGATAATCCATTGGTAAAAGTATGCTAAACCATAAAAATGGTAAAAGATATAAATGGGTATGCCTCCCTCACAGGGGGAGGCTACCTCGCACATTCAATCCTACTTCGGTAGGTTACAACGGCAGGGGTCGTAGTTTAACTTGGAAGAACGCTTGGTTTGCACCCAAGAGGCTGTGAGTTCAAATCTCACCGACTCCATTCCCTTTTACTACTCTTAGCCTTGCCTATACACACCCTCGCCTTGGGGTCTAAACAAGACAACTTAAATGAATAAAAACCATACCAATAAATACTGAATGTCAATGAGTAGTTATGAGGACTTTGTATGACTGTTAAGATTCCTGCTGATTTACGGAATTGGGTCGAAAAGCAAACAACTCAATTTCCATCAGTTGAAAGTGGTATGAATGAAGTATTCTTATCTTCTGTAACAGGTGATGAAGTTCAAGGAACAGGATATGTGATTCGTCTTTCGATTAATCCTATGTCGAAACCGAAGGCTAAAAAGAATGAACCTACTTCTCCTTCAGATAGCGTGATTGTGGAATTTGCCGTAGGTGATGGAAAAAGAGCAGCCCCTTGTGCTATTCATAACGGTTCCGATAAACAACTAAAAGGGGGTTGGGACGACCCTCAAGAGTTCCGTAACGCTCTTGATTTACTTTCTCAAGCCCAATACGATGGTCAAAAAATTCGTATCACGGGTCGTTTTCAATCCTACAAAACGAAACGCTTGTTCGTAGTTGATAGCATAACGAAAGATACAGATTCCAAGAAATCACACCTTACTGAAAAGCAGTTTCAGACCTTTTTACGCAAGTGTCACAAAGCCAACCTTACACCTTTAGACATCATGATGAACACGCTTTGGGAAAAATTCTACGCCCCTGAATACATCAAAAAGGCTATTCTGTTGTTTTGCTTATCACCTTTCAAGAAAGATGAATTGATACACATCGGCATCATTACTTCTCACGGCGAAGGTAAAGATACACTTGTTGAAAAAGTGATACAACCTTTAGTTCCGTGTGGAGTGGCCTCATCAGGACAAATGACTACTATACCTGGTTTAGTGGGTGCTATGTCGGGTGATGATTTAGGTTCTGTTGATGTGGGTCTTCTACCGAAAATGAATAATGAAAGGTTGGCCTTATCGGAATTTCAACTGTGGAAAGACACCGTATTCGGTGAAATGTTAGGTGCTATGGCTAACGGATATGTGCAACTCACCAAAGGTAAGTTGGATATTAGAAAGCCTACTTGCGTTAATATCTTGATGCTTGGAAACCCCCCTCACAACTATACCGAAGGTAAATCATCTAAAAGAGAAATGATGGAAGCCTTTGGAAGATACACTCCGCAGATTATTTCTCGTTTGACTTTGATTTACACGCAGTTGAAACTTTCAGAAGAAAACAAGCAAGATTTAGTAGATGAAATCATCATTAAAAACATGGATGATTACGGGTCAATCAAAACAGACTTGAAAATGTGGCAAGCCTTTTTCCGTGAATATCTTCGTTTCGTTTCCAAGTTGCCTGTAAAAGTTTTCGACTCTTACGGTTTGGTGAAAACGGTGTTTGAAACTTTGAAGAAAAAACAAGAGTTTCAAGATGCTTTCCATGCAAGAGGTATGCCTGATAATCGTAAGTGGGCGGAGTTTGCTAATTTGTGCCGTTCATTCTCAAGGTTAAACGGCAGAACACAAATAACCAATGACGATATAAGAGAATCGTATTCAGCAGTTCTTCACTCTCTCAAAACCTTGTCGGCTCACTTCGACCTCAAAGACCTGAATCTTGACTTATCTCCTTTACTGCGTAGTATTTACTTAGAAGTGAAAGAGCGTGGTGCGATTGATGCTGCCACCTTATCTCAAGTCCTGAAAATCAAACTAAGCACCGTTATGTCGTGTCTTGAAGAATTAAAAGGGAAAAATTACTTACAAGAAGTGGGTGATGTTTGGATTACTTCTTCAGATGATGCACCCGATAAGACTACTTTTACTATGGAGGACAATCGTAGTGAGGGTTGGAACTTAGAAGAAATACCTACTGATGATGGCGATGATGTTATCAGCGATGCGCTTTTAGAATCTTTGGAATCGAATGATTCATGATAATGAAAAGAAAACGGTCAAATAGTAAATGTGAAAACATGAGTTCGGTGATAACATGGCAAAGTCGCTTTCAGACCATCAGGACAGCGAGCATTTTTCCTACTCTCGCACTTGGGATGAGATTGAAGCCATGCTTGACAAGGCAGAAAAAACCTTGAATTATCACGAACTTAAAATGATGCAGTATGAACCTAAAAGCAAAAGGTGGGTTTTCCACGCTCGCAACTTCAAAGCCCTTCAAGGTGTTGTAAAAACTCTTAGATGGACACTTGGAGATAAAAATGTGTCGCATCCTTTAGAGTGACCCCCGCAGCGAGGAAGGTTTAATATGCTTCATGTCAGGAGTAATAGTAGATGGATAAAGAAGTAATGAAAAGGGTCTTACAGGCCATCAAACTCATAGAAGACCAAAACATGGGTGTTGATTCTGCGGCTAAATCCGTAGGAACAGACCGAAGAACTGTTTATCGTTACTTGAAAGACCAAGGTAAAAGAATTGTCAGGTCAGGAGCAGGTAAAGCCTTCAAAATTAAAATAGAGGATATGCCTCAACAGGCTCCCGATGTGGTTAGCCGTGTGAAAAAGGCTCTTGCTTTAATGGAAAGAAGGGGCATCGGAGTAGATAGGGCTTCTAAAATGGTGGGAACAGACCGTAGAACTGTTTATCGTTACTTACAAAGACAAGGAATCAAAATCGCCCGTGAAGGTGCGACTCGAAAAGTTGTTATTCGGAGGATGCCTCTTCAGAAAAAAATTGATTTCATTTGGGCTATGTCCAAGGGAAAATCGGCTTCTGCCGCTGCAAAAGAATTGAAAACTACGGTTAAAACTATGTCAAAGGTAACGCATAACGGCGTTCCCATCATTAAAAAGGTCAAAGGTCGGTGGAAGGCTCAATTCCTCCCTGTTTATACTCATCGTTTGGTCGTCTATGGAACTATGACGGGATTCAACGGGACACCTCTTGGACGAAGAAAGATTCCGCCTAACCAAGCCACGAAAAAGAATTTAGATAAAGACTATGCTGAGATTTGGTGGCAAATTGACTTTGACAAATTCAAATCCACACTTGATTCTCTTGATGTGGGTGAGTGCCACGCCCCTAAAATTTTTGAAATGCTCAAGCAACGATTGGAACAACCTTCTGTTTTCAATCCGCAACTCGTTACGGATTTCAATACCGACCCTCGGATAGCCAAAGACATCACTTCGTCAGGCAGGGGAACCACTCCGCAAAACACAATGGTATCGCAGTTGGAAAATATGTTCAAAAGATACGACTTGAAATTTGAAGATGATTACAATTGGGGTGTTGATGATAACATGAGCCCTCGTCCGATTGACCTCTTGCCTGTCGCACAAGCCGCCAAGAAGTTTTATCAACCCGTAGGTAAGTTTCAAATAATTGTGCTTCGCAAGGGTTCTACGCAATACTATCCTCAAACACCTTTGAGCATTCCTTATCGTGTCAATGTAAAAGATGAAGATGAATGCCGATGAAAGCAAAGAAATAGTTGAAAAACATAATGAGAGTGAGCCAATGAAAAACAACGATGTTTTTGAAAGCCTGATGCCCGACCACATGAAAGATGTCATTGACAGCCTGAACATAGAAAATTCCAAGGTGGTTGTTTCCACGGAAACACGCCGATTTGGAAAACAGGTTACATTGATAAGAGGGTTTGAAAAAGGAAGTAACTTGAAAAAAATCGCTAAATCTTTGAAATCAAAGTGCGCCACAGGCGGAACCATTAAAGATGAAATGATTGTGCTTCAGGGCAATCAAAAGAAAAGAGTCAATAAGTTACTCACTCAAGAGGGCTACCAAGTGGAAGTTCGCTAAGGTAAGAGTATAAATGCCTTATGTCCCTAATGAAAGTATGTCGTCTGTTGAGATGTCGGAATCTCAAGAACAATATCTCGTTTCACTTCAAGATGGAGTAGATGAAATTTACACTCTTGCAGAATCGTGTCGTCAAAAAGGTCACGATTCTCGACCCTTTGTTGAAATACCTCAAGCCAAAGACATGGCTTCCCGTGTGCAACAACTTTTGTCATTCCTTCATGAAAGGCAGACAGCGGAGCAAATCAGGTCTTTGAATTTGAAGCATGATGGGAATCGAGAATTGGTGGCAATTGATATTGCTCTTTTGGTTTGCCGTGAAACTATTGTAGGACAATACGATTTGTCGTTTGAAGATTTAGAAAAAGAATTTAATCGCTGTAAAGGTGAAAAAACTGATATTGAAATAGGCTTGGCTGTTTATCACGGCGTTTGTGCAGGATTAGCAGTTATCACGGAAGGTATTCTCGTAGCACCCTTGGAAGGAGTAGTTGATTGTCATATTTTGAAAAACAAAGACGGTTCCAAATGTCTTGCCGTGAATTATGCTGGCCCTATCAGGTCGGCAGGTGGAACGGGTCAAGCGATTTCCGTTCTTTTAGCAGACTATCTTCGCCGTGATTTCGATTTAAGCGTCCCTCAAATGGAACCTAAAGAAGTTGAAAGATACATCGAAGAAGTTATGCTTTATCACAATCTTCAATACAAACCGTCAGCCCAAGAAATGCGTTCAATTTGTCAAGAAGTTCCTGTTTATATCACAGGAGAAGGTGTTGGAAAAGAAGTTTCAGGCGGAAGAGATTTAGAGCGTGTTAAAGATAATCGTGTCCGTGAAGGTATGTTGTTGGTGATGTGTGAAGGTATGCTTCTCAAGGCTCCTAAGTTGAAAAAATACACCGACCAACTGAAACTTGACGGTTGGAGTTTCCTTGACCACTACTGTTCTAACACCGAGGAAGAAGACAAAGAAATAGAATTCAAACCAAAGGATAAATACATTTCCGACATGGTAGCAGGTCGCCCTACTATTTCACAACCGATGGCTAAAGGAGGTTTCCGCCTTAGATACGGAAGAAGTCGAGCAGCAGGTTTAGCAGCCACTTCGATTCACCCTGCCACTATGCGAGCCACAGGTGGTTTCATTATAGCAGCGACCCAAATGAAAATAGAACGACCAGGTAAAGCAACAGTCGTATCTCCTTGCGATACCATTGAAGGGCCATACATTCAATTCCAAGACGGCTCGGCTCGCCGTTTCAATGACGATACCGAATTAGAAAAGTATCTTGAAGGTGAAAGCATCCTGTTCTCGAAAAAGGTGAAGAAAGTTTGGGACTTGGGAGAAATTCTTATTCCGTTTGGCGAGTTCAAGGAAAACAACCACCATCTTATGCCGAGCCCCTACAATGAAGATTGGCACAGACAAGTTCTTTTGGAAGCAGGATTACCTTACCCCGAAACCTTCGAGCAAGCCTTGAAACAATCTCAAAAAGATTTCAACATCCCTATGGCTCCCGATTTCATGGCTCATTACTCCGATGTATCTGCCGAAGAACTTTTAGAGTGCTGGCACAACACAGACCTCGATACTCGACAAGTTGCTGAAGATTACCGTGAAATAATTTACCGATTAAACATCAACATTGATGCCAACGGTTGCCTTTTCGGTGACAAAGCCGAATTGTATTATCACCTTCACCTCGCAGGGGTCAAAGAAGATTACAACACTATTTGGGGTGAACACGGATGGTCAGGAAAAGATTTAGTGAATTGGTTGGCACATCATGAAAATTTCGAGGTTAAGCCGAGAGTCACTTACCGAATAGGAACTCGTATGGCAAAGCCTGAAAAGGTGTCGTTAAGAGAAATGAAGCCCCCTATTCACGGTTTAATTCCTGTGGGTCACGATTTATCTTCTCGCTCACTAAAAGAAGCATCAAACCAAGGTCGGAAGTCCATGCAAATCGGTTGGAGATTCTGTCCCGATTGCTTGAACTACGCTGTTAATCCTGAACAGATAAAAGAAGAAGTTGATTCGGGTAGCGGTAGTGTTCCAAGAGGATTCACTACGGAAACATGGTGCGATAAACATCAAAGAGAAACCGTTTTCGCCTTTACTCCGAACTACCGAACACCGAAATCCGAGTGGCCGCAGTTTGATTTCGCTAAGATGTGGTCGGATGGCTATCAGATTTCAGGTTACGGTGATAAAAGTATCAAAGGTGTAAAGGGGCTGACCTCGAAAGAAAAAATCCCTGAACATCCTGCCAAAGCCATGCTACGACACAAAAACGGTATTTCGGTGTTTCGTGATGGCACGATTCGTTTCGATTTCGTGGATATGACTTTGACACACTTCACTCCTGCCGAGATTGGTTTAACCGTGGAAAAGGCAGTAAAACTTGGTTACACTCACGATTGTCATGGGAATGTTTTAGAGAGTGCGACTCAAGTTTGCGAGTTGCGTTCACAAGATTTCGTGGCTCCTACTCTTTTGAAATCTGATTTGAAAAAGACCGCACAGTTCATGGATGAAATGTTGGTAAAACTTTACGGGCAAGAAGCGTTTTACAACTTAGATTCGGCTGAAGATTTAGTCGGACATCTTTTTGCTACTTTGGCTCCACACACTTCAGGGGCTATTCTTTGTCGCTTGATTGGATTCTCCGACATTAAAGGGGCTTACTTTCATCCGTATTCCGTAGCAGGTCGTAGAAGAAACAGCGATGGAGATATTGACTCTTTGATTCTACTTTTAGATTGTGTCCTGAATTTCAGTAGAAACTTTTTATCGGAGCATCGTGGAGGTCAAATGGATGCACCACTTATTCTAACCACTCAAATCAATCCTTCGGAGATTGACAAAGAAGCCTTGAATGTGGATTCGGCTTGGAATTACACGGTTAAAGATTACGAAAACACTTGGCAAAAAATCAATCCGAAACTTTTAGAATCGGAATTCGTTGAAGACCGACTTGGAACAGTAGGTCAATTTGAAGGTATTGGTTACACTCACGGTATGTCGGACATTGGTGCGGGTATGAAATTAAACCCCTACACTAATTTAGCCAACATGAAAGAAAAAGTAGGAGCGCAGTTTCGGTTGGGTGAGTTGCTGCACGGAGTTGATAACGAAGACCAATCCAGCCGTGTGTTAGACCGACACCTTTTACGAGATTTGAGGGGTAACATCAGGGCTTTTGGTCAGCAAAAAGTTCGCTGTGTTAAGTGTAACCACTCTTATCGAAGACCGCCTTTGACAAAGAAGTGTCGTCAAGTTGTTAGACAAGAACACTCTCCGTTTTGTCGTCAATGCGGTCACTTGAACCGCCCTCATCCTGTTTCAAATGAAGTAAGTGATAATTGCGAAAAGTGCGATTTCACTCTTATGGTTGATGTGAAATGCTCAGGTAAAATTATCCAAACTGTGTATGCTTCAAGTGTTATGAAATACGGAGATTTAATTGAAGATTTAATTGAAACTTACGGTTGCTCGGATTACAACGAACAAAAGTATTTCCAATTCAAAGAGTGGACTGAAGATATGTTCGGATTGAAAAAGAAAGGAAAACAAACTTCACTTTCGGATTGGACTAATTGAATGTATCAGCAACCCCCGAAAGGGAAGCCAACCTTATTCATCGTTAAGACTATTTGAATTTAAGGGTGCAGAAACCTATTCACCGCCCGAAAGCAGCCCTTTGGCGTTCATCGCTCTATCAAGTTCTCTCGTTCCATCAATCCACAACTATCTGCAACCACAGTAAGCAGTTCCACTATAAGAAGATAATCTCACTTCAATAAAGAAATCGCAGCCACGGCTAAAAGACCGTAAAGACCGTATTTCATAAGGGTGTCAGCGTCCATACCTTCAGTTTCATCACCGTTACCGTTACCATTACCGTTACCGTTGGTGTCGTCTAACTCACATTGTTGAGTAGTTTCATTGTAGGTGTAACCTTCGGAACATTCAGGCTTATCATCAGCCTCTACACCGACTTCTCTACCCCACACCATATCCACGGTGCTTAATTCTTCGTAAATGCTGGCTCCACCATAAGCCTTCTTGCCTTCAGGAAGTGACTTTACGGTGTTAGGTGGGATGTTGTAACCGAATCCCTTAGCGTAAGCACCACGAACCATTTTGTGTTCCCTACCCCATCTGTTGGTGTCGAGAGCGTAATTCACTCCGCTGGTCGTGAAACTTAAATCAGGCAAATTGATACTACTGTAATCATCCATGTCAGGGTCAGCAATAGAGGCTGAACTCACACCACCTATGCGAAGCGTATCACCTGTTTTACTGTTCAACACAATAGTAACGCTTCCCATACCGTTGTGAGGATAAGTTACGCCGTCAGTAGAAACGATGTATTCTGCAAAATCTAAAGGAAGAGTAAGAGTGACTTTACGCTTCTTATCGGCAGGAGGTGTGTAGCCGAATGCCGTCACAGGAGCATTGACATCAAACCAATCGTAACTTGAAGGAGTTGGGTCGGCTTCTTGCCTAAAAGTTTCAGCCCCCATTGATTGCACAGGCATCAAGGTCAAAGTTAATCCGTAACCGTTTTTAGGCAACGCTGAAAAGGTGTTGTTGTTGTTGGCTCTCACCACATATCCGCTTTCCCATTCAGCCAAGGTCTTGGTTTCCGAAGTTTCTAAACTACGAAAAAGAGGATTTCCTGATGAGGGAGAAGGTGTCGGATTAGGAAATACTTCGTTACCGATTTGAAGCAATCTACGAATTTGAGGATGTTCCCACATGGTTGTCACCGTTCTTATGTCGCAGGACGACTATAAGAAGGCTTAGGCTGTGAATCCACCGAAAGTGTTAAATGTAATAAGTCGCTCGTTAGATATGGTGAGAAGTGTGGAAATGAGAATCGGACTTTGTAAAGGTAGGCATGATATTGTAGATAACGGCGTAACAGTAACAGATTTCGTGTTCGAGGAAGCGATTGAATCACCGCATGATTTCCAAGGGCTGTATGAATCGGCTCACAATTTTTTCAAATCAATGGAAGTTAAGGGCGAAGTAAAAGAATTGCACCTGTTTGTCACAGGTTTAACTTCGGCTTTAGTGGCTACGCTGCAAGCGTATCGAAATTTTCCTTTTGCACCTGAGTTGATTTTGCGTCACTTTGACCGTGATTCCTCGTCTTACACTCGGCAAGCGTGGGAAGCGGAAATAGAAACCTGTGGAACAGAAGGGTGTTGTTGCGAATGATGCCTGAAATGGTTCGCTGTCCTGTTTGTCAAAAGATAGGCTACACCGATGAACGCCATCAAGTCGAGGGAGCATGGCCTTGCGCTAAACATTACAGGGAAATGATGAGCAAGCCCAAGAACTCAAATTCGTGGACTATTACCATTTACCCTGAAAATCAACCGTAGTGACACACACCACTATCCTCGCAAGGGTCTTGGGATTCAGACGGCTTAGTTTCAGACTTTTCATCCTTGTCGGCGGTTTCTTTTTCTGAATCTGTTTTTTTCGGGTCTTGTATTTCTTTAACAGTTTTAACATCAGGTATCATGACTTCAATACCGAGGTCGGAAGTGGAAACTCCGATTCTTTCACTTAAAGTAATAGCAGTAGTTAAATCAAGGTGTCCTTTCATTTCTGCAAGTTTCGAGTTTAACTCCATAAGAGTGGAGTGAATAGCGTCAAGAACATCTACCATGTCGGCTCCTAAATTTTTCACGGCTTTGAGAACTTGTTCTTCCGTGGTTTCTTCGCTTGCGCTCATACCTTTACTACACAGTCATGGTATTTGGAGGCTTGTATCGAACCGAGGTGTTAAACGCTTGTGAAATTGTGAGTATTCAAGTGATAACGGTTTCTGCTCCCATTTGAATGGTTTGCTCTTGGCTGACGATAAATTGTCCTGCAAGATTAGGGCCGAGTTCAACTCGAACCGACCATTGAGTTCCGTTTAAGTCGGTAGTGATGTAAAACGGGAAATCAAAATCTGCGGGGTATGAAGGCCCTACTACGGTTCCACCATCTAAAACCCTGTCAAGAGGGAATGAGTTTTCTAAAGTTGTTGTAAAAGTGTTATCATCTTGAAGGAAACCGATTTCAGAAGCATCGTAACCTCCTGAAGTAACGACATATCGGCAAGTAACTTCTTCAGGGAAGGTAGCAGGGTCTAAAGTTGAAGTGTCGTAAGTTACGGTGAAGGAATGACCTACTTGACTTGTTACATCTTCAGGTGGTGGTGAAGGATTCTCGATGCTCCCGCCTAAGAATTGCATAGTAATATCGGGGGCTGTAAAAGAATTGTCAGCGTTCAAAGTGCAAACAAGTGGCGGGTCGCCGTATGGAACAGCACCACTAAGAGTCGGAGGGTCGTAAGGCGTTTTCACAAGTGTAACGGTTTCAAGTTGAGTGATGTTGAAAGTTGGCGTAGTAACTAAGTTGCTTTTAACTGCTCCTGCGGGAACTTTGATGGTTTGGGGGCCACTTCTTACTACGGTTCCATCTGCCAAGGTTACGGCGATTACAAGGTCGAAAGAAGTTAAACTACCTAAGTTGCGAGCCGCAAAAGCGATTTTATCTAAATTGGTGGTATTATTTGTAATAGGCCCTTTAGAACTCCTGACGATGAAATCGTCAAATAAATTCACACTTGAGGATAAAACAGCAGGAGTGGTTTCAAAAACTTGGCTGCGGTTCAAAATATCTGATGTTGTCCATTCAGCGGAAGTTTGCGATGAAACAAAAGGTATGAATCCTCCTTGAATTGGGTCGCCTTCTAAAGCCCATGTCATTAATTGGGCGTTATTTGGATTGCCGAAGTTGGAAATTTCCCAAGCAATTTGGCAATTAGGGTTGGCAGGTAAATCAGATTCCGTAAAAGTGTTAGCGGTGTATTGAACTTGCATAGAGTGAAAAACTTGTTTGGTTTCATCATCGTTTTCGTAATACTGTGCCAAACCATCAGCAGGAACCACAAATTTATTTGATGAATTCAAAATCGTGGTTATTTGCTCGCTTTCAGCAATAAGAGAAGGTGATATTCCTCCACTCGAAACTGTTCCGTAACTATGAGTTTGGAAAGTAACTGAAGTGATAGTGATAGGGAATGAAGACGCTTGCTGACAAACACCGACAAGAGCAGGAACACCCATGTTAATCACCCGATTGCTACCCACGCTACACCAATAATGTCGGTTAAGTTTTCCACTAAAATGTAGGTTTTAGCGGTGAAATTCGTAGTAATGGTGTTCGGCGTGGTAAAAGAATTCACTCCGTTGATTTTAGCGGCTGCACCTGCATCGAGAACAGGGTCGCCTGAACCTCCGAGTCCATCACTATCAAGAGCCGTAGAGATAACGGAAATCGCAGGAGCATTCCCTGATTCGTTATTGGCTACTACGGTTACTTGGTCGCCTATTTGCCATGTTCCGTAACCTGCTTTATCAGGAACTCCTGCAACGGGTGTCCCGCCACCTGCTAAATTCGGAGGAAAAGCAGCACCGTCATAAGTTCCTACATTCGTTGCTATAACTAAATTAAGCGTGATTGCACCTGCACCACCTACATCATTAACCACGATTAAACCACCCTCCGAAGGATAACAATCGTGAGTAGTTGCAGGGGCCACCGCTGGTGCTGTGACAGTTTTTTGTGTTTGACCGAAAGATTGAGTCGTGGTTTTTCCCGTTTCCACTTGATGCGCCTGAGTGGTTTGCCTCATACCGATTTCTTGTGCCTGAGCGATTCCTGCGTTAAGTTCCATACCGACTTGAGAGGCGTTGGAAATGATGTTTCCACCTTCGGTTGCCCCATCGGAAGCAGACTGTGAAAAAGTAACGGATGTGCCTCCAACAGCATCTCCGATTTGAACAGCACCGCCGTTGTTACACAAACTCAAGGTTTGACCTGTTCGTGTAAGTGCTACATTGTTAGTCGTGGAGTTGTCGGCTAATTCAATTGAAGCCGTAGCATCCGTGGACAGGAATTTAGCCACGATGTTGGCACTTCCTCCGCTAACATGAAGGGCTGCCGTAGGAGTGGATTCACCCACACCTAAACGAGTGTTGCCCGTATCGAAAACAAAGTTGGCGTTTGCACCGAAAGCACCTGAATTGTTGAATTGAATTTGCGTGTCTGCACCTGCGGGACTTCCGCTACCTGCCGCCGCAAAGGTTATGTTACCCGCACCATCAGTTTGAAGTATTTCGTTAGCGTTTCCGTCAGCCGTAGGGAAAGTGTAAGCGTTGTTAAAACTTATCGCCCCGTTACTACCGATACGCATTTTTTCTGCCGCAGCATCACCGTTCTCCATCAAGTTGAAAACCATATCGAAATCTTCTTGTCCCGAAGTAACATTGGTTGCTACGGAAGTAATAGTAGCACCTACTTCTTCATTAGCCGCCGCTGTTTGAGTTTCAAATTCAATACCTGTTCCGATACCTGCGGCGGGTGTTCCTGAAGTTTGATGTGACATTCTTATCGGTGAAGACACCGTGTTGGTAGCCGAGGAAGATGTAGCAGGAGTAGCAACATGGAGGGGAGCATCAACATTAGCAGCATTATCAATGTTGATTCCTTGTCTTAATTCACCAACGGTGTTGCCTGAAAAGATATTATGGATGAAATCTCCGTTGTTATCTTTTAGTCTTACTCTCATATCGTAAGTGTTCACTTGACTATCTAAGTAAAAGGCTGAACCGTCTTGAACTAAGCGGAATTTATTGTCTGTATTAACTTGAAACATGATTCCCTCGTAGGTAGAGCCGTCACCGTTAAGCGTCAAAGCGGCTCCCGCAACAGGATTAGCCGCACCAATACCAACATGACCCACCTCATCTACTACGAAAGGAGTAGAAACTGAGCCACCTGTCAAAGTTACTCTAAAGTGGTCAGAAGTTCCTCCTGATGCTCCGTTTATTTCTACCGTTGTTCCATCGAAAGTAAAATTGGCGTTGCCTCCGAGAGCGTTTGTGCCTGTGTAGTAAGCCACTTGATTGGTAGTTCCTGCGGCTACGGTAGAAGCACTATCGCTGTTAATGGTAACTGTGGTTCCTGAAACCGCAGTAGTGATGTTAGTTCCACCTGTGTAAGTGAAAGTTCCTGAAGTAGTGATAGCGGTTCCTGTTCCTGAATCTGCTGCATTGGTAATCGAAGTAACGGTTCCTGAACCGCCACCACCACCGCCACCCGTGGCGATAGTAACCTTTCCGTTGCCGTTATTGGTTAAAGTTCCTGCGGTGACTACGATTTCATTAACACCGTAAGCAAAAACGGTGGAAGCACCGTTGTTGTCATTAACTTGAAGCCCACCTTTACTTCTATCGGTTCCTGTAAGTGGCATAGTCGTCCCTCACCCTAAAAGTGACAGAACCACTATAAGAATACTCGCAACGAGAAAACCATCAAGATTGCTCAATGTCTTCGTGTGAAGTTTCAGCCGAAGCGGTGTATTGTTCCGTCCAACCGACAATCATGGAATCAACTTCGTTGCCAGGCGTAGCGAAATTGTAACCGCCACCTGAATTATTGACTACACGGAAAATGAAGGAATTTTTAACAACCAAAGGATTCTCAAACTCAAACATTTGGTTACTCGGAGTAGTCGGACTCAATTGGAAATCTAACCAATCAAGACTGATTTGACCGTCAATGACAATCTGATAAGTGATACCTGCAACTCCATTCAATTCTGCGTGTCCAAACTTTTTGATACGCCAAAACTCACCTAAAGGACTTCCACCCGCACTCGGAGCCAAACCGTTGTCAGTCAAATAAACAGTCTGAATATCTACACTTGCACCATCAGCAACCGTTCCTGTGGCTAATTTTTCTCTTTTGATAACATTGGAAGAATCTGCTTTAGGATAAAGATGCCAAGGAGTGATGTTGTAATTGTAAGAACGAAAGGAATCTCTATCACCGAACCTTGACCTAACAGGACGCTGTTGAACAGGGCTGGTCAATCCTTTACGGTGAACACTTGTAGGTGCAGTAGTAGTAGTTCCGTAACTGCTTACAGGCGGTGGATTCGGATTAACCGAGTCGCCTTGCTTGGTGTAAGGTGTTTGAAAACCCTTTTTACGATAAGCGTTTTTCAGGTTTCGCTGTCCTTGTGTTGGTGCTGACATTTTTTATCCCTCCGCTTGAGTGGCCTCCACCATCTCAGCGTGAACGAGGGAAGTCGCTATCCGTGTAAGTTCCAGCCACCTTTTGTAGAGCCAATTCGCTGATAAGTTGGATTTGAACTTGTCTTGCATTTGTTGTTGCTGCATTACAAGTAACGGTTACTTGAAGTGGGTATTGATACAAGACAAGAATAGGTGATGGGAAAGTAATCATCTTTGATTCACTCAAAAATGTAGGCATGATGTTGAAAGCATTAGAAGGAATGTTGTTAGGCCCAACAGTTAGTTGAACATTGAAATCCACATCGGCTGCACCCGCAGCCAAACTTCCACCCGCACCATCGGTGATGTTCACCAAAAGAGCGTAAATTCTAACTTCTTCGTTATTTGCTTGCGAGGTTTGAATGTTTGTAACAACATTATCTCCTGCGGCACTCGGATTAGCGAAATCCGCTGTTACATTGTAAATCTCAGGTTGTGGGTCTTGGTTTGCCATTTCTAATCAACTCCGTTCTTATGTATCAACACTACTATTTAGCCTTGTGCTACGACTAATCTCATGTGGTGGGACGACTATAAGAAGGTTGGGTTTCAATTTCAACTTGAAAATTGCTCTTTCCTTCGTGCTTTTCTACGGACGAACCACCTATAAATCAAGCCTACTACGAGAGCATCTAAAAGAAATCCAAGCACCGCCCATCGCTCTAAAAATTCCACTCCTGATTGCGGTTGAACCATGATGAATTCGCCTGTAAAAGAAAAGTGGGCGAGTTGCAGAATACCTAACAAAAGTATGAAACAAGCCGCCAACCAAACAAGAAGGAAAAAACTACGAATAAAGCCCACGATAAAATGAAACGGTGCGACTATATGGGCTTTTGGTCACTCTTTTACAGTTTCCAAAGGCAATTCAGTTACTTCATCCTTAAACATATCAGCACTCATAGGGGCGACATCAGCCTCAACGGAATCCACATCAATCTTGGCCCGCACAAGACCCCATACTTTAGGAGCCAAGTCTGCTACTTCAGCATCTAAGTCACGACCTTCTGCTTGGGCTTCAGCCTCGAAATGTCGGTGAAAACTCGACAGTAAAGTAATAGTTTTGTAAAACTCAGGTGTAAAAGCGGCTCTTGTGTTTTTACCAATATCGTTAGCGGTCTTTTGAGCGATAACAGCCAAAATAACGGCTCCAAGATTAGTCGCTGTGATGAATCCAAGCAACTGCCAAATCCACCATTGAGTAGGAGCCACTAAAAGGGCAATCGTTTGTATCACTATTTCTACAAACAAAATAATTCCAATCATTTGTTTCGATGTCACAATATGCGGTGTTGTTAATCTTTCCCAATCTATTTGCTCACTCATTATATCACTCCCATAGGGTTTTTACTTACTTCTAAAAGCATCCTACCTTCAATTTTGACTTTACGAACATGAGGAAACCCACACTCAGCCATTGTTTTTCTAATTTTCTTCAGCCAAGCCCGCCCTTTATCGCAATAAAAACGGTCTTCCCTGAAAATACCTTGATTAAACTCTAACACGAATTGGTCGAAACTTAACAAGCGCAATCCACCAACCCGTTCCCATACAAATTCCGTGACACTTAAATCTCCGTAATCTTCTTGCTCTTGAAGATTAAGTTCTCCTGATACGATACGCCGTTCTATTTCCAAGCGTTCTTTTATGGTTTCATAGTCACGCTCGAATTGCTGTGACCAAAATTGAGGGTCGGCCTTGTATTCATCTTCACCAAGAACCAATTTAGCATACTCGGAAAACTGCCAAAAATCCACCAAACCCGTTTCAAAAACCACTTCCGAAGCATCTAACTCCACCTCGTCAGGGGTAGAATCTGAAGGTTCTGAACAGTCTTCCGACATGAGTATCAATGAAAAGTGGCAACGCTACCTTTTAACCCTAAGCCTTGCTCAGTCAAGGTTTTTTATTTGGGTGCGGATTTGTCTGTGAGTTCGGAGAACATTGAAAAACGATAAAGAAAATCCAATGGCGATACCGAGAAAAGAAAGCATTTCCACGGCGAAACGACCTCGGAGAGCATCAACTTTATCTTGATGGTGTTCAGCAATAGTGCTTTTTTCATCAGAAGAGTTTTGCATGGCTTTGTAATCCACCATCCTATTCACCTCTTTTACTACTAACCAAATTATAACCTACTACACCTACCACAGCCACGGCTGCCGTTCTAAGAGCCATTTGTCGAGCGTTGATTTTGCTGCTATCTAAGCCGAAAAAGTTGGAAATGGCGTTCATAAGTTGCGTTCCAAATCCTTGGGTGTCAGCCCCCGACTCCGAGGAAAAAGATAATCCTGAAGAAACATATTCGTTACCAATCACCACGGGTGATTTGCGTAATCCAAAGGAAGGGTAATACCAAGGGACTGTTGTGTTGGCTTGCTTTTGTCGAGCCGCTGCACCTGGCATTGTCATTAAGCGTTGGAAGATTTGAGAGTCGGCTCCGCCCGCAGGAAGCCAATTGCCTACTAAGGAAGAAAGTGCGCCACCGTCTTGAATAGTGTAAGGAATACCTGCTGCCCCGTAAGGCTGATACGCAGTTCCACTACTGTTCAAAGCCGTAAGATAAGTTTGACCTGTTTCCTGATTGTAACTTATAGGCTGACCCTGAGAATTGTAAGCGATGATTTGATGTCCTGATGAATCGTAACAGCGTTGGTAATACAACCCACCTGCACCGTCACAAGAAATGTTATATCCTGTTGTCACGCTATCACCTACTTTTATTCTGTTGAACGACTATTTCTACATTCGGGTTTTACAAAACCATTCGTTTAAGCCTAAGTATTCGTAGCCTAAGTGTGCAAGAAAGCCTACTAAAAAGGTTCCTGCAAACGGCCACCATTTAGTTTCAATAGGGACAAACATCAAAGCAGACCCTATTCCTAAAGTGGTTAATCCT